>Ga0182024_10000643_pt1 | contig 90377 bp, 71 predicted proteins | sample P32metaG_FD_120480 | JGI IMG/M metagenome (GOLD analysis project Ga0182024, IMG submission 120480) | Permafrost microbial communities from Stordalen Mire, Sweden - P3-2 metaG (Illumina Assembly) | ecosystem: Environmental > Terrestrial > Soil > Wetlands > Permafrost | place: Sweden: Stordalen... | reverse complement strand
GGCAAATTTCATCTCAACGTTGTCCTTGAAGCTTCCTTCACCATGCAAATCACCCAGTTGCTTGCGCAAGGCAATCGCTCTATCCCAGGCATCTTTTGTCAACACGGGCGACTTCGGAATTGTACCTTCCTGAATCAATCGTTTCAGCGCTTCCTTCAAAACGGATTCCTCTACTTCCGGGAATTCCTTTTTCGCTACGGCCAAAGTGCCGTCAAAATCCTTCTGAATGAAATTCATCGCCTCACTTATGGCTTTCACCGCAGATTTGATCTCGTCTGGATGTTTGTTGTAATAGTCGTCGGAGACAGTCAGCCCAGTAAATGCGAAGTCGCCCAGTATGCTGGCTGGAGAATACACCACACGCGCCCCTTGATGAGTGGCAATCGACACCATAGGTTCGATTTCCAGCGCCATGTCGGCCTGATTTGCCTTCAACAGGGCAAGCAATGTGCCAAAGGCGCCTTGTACGATTTTTGCGTCAACGGGATGACCGTTATTCAGGAGAATATTCTTCATCACCGCATAGCTGGTGGAAGGTGCCGTATAAGTGGCAATGCGGTAGCCTTTGAAACCAGCCGCGTTGTCAATCTTCTTGATCTCCTTATTAAAGGTGATCACCCAGAATGGTACACCGCGCACGATACCAGCCACCACTTTGCCTCCCTGACCGCGCGTGCGGGCTATGGCAGCGAAGGTTGGATCGGATACACCAAATTGAGCGTTTCCGGTTGAAACAGACATGAATGTTTTTTCGTCTCCGCCAGTACTCACTAACTTCACATCCAACCCTTGCTCCTTGAAAAAACCTCGGTCCACAGCGACATAAAGTGGCATGTACAAGAAGACGTGGCCAAATTGAGCGACAGTGACCTGTCGCACTTTCTGCCCGCCTTGAGAGAGCGCTTTTGTGCCCAAAAAGCTGAGCCAAAGCATTAAAAGGAGGGGCGCGACCTTCAAAACTGGAAGAAGACATCTTGCCATGAAAGACTCCGGCTTGGATTGCAGCCCCTATTCTACATGTGGTGCACAACGCGGATGAGTCAATCTTAAGAAATACCGTTCAAACCAAATGAGTTTTCTTGCCCAGAGTAATGATGGTGGCAGGGTCATAGCACAGAAACAACAGGTGATGTTTATGTCCCAACGAAAACAGCTCAGACAGCTTACACGGCGCCAGAAATGGATTAGAGATAATGTAACGCCGCTAGTCTACTTACTAGTAATAATCTTTTCCGCACTGGCAGTGACGTGGGTTGTCACAGAGCCGTTGATGCATCCAAACCTACATCCAAGGCTTTCCCGGCTTGGACATCGGCTGGGTCATGAGATCATTCATCACCATCCAAGACTGTTGAAGGTGGCTGAATTTGGCGGCATTTCGGCGTTGTTGCTTCTCTACATATCTTGCTTATCTCTGCCGCTTCGAATGAAGGCCGCGGCGAGAAAGAAAGGCTTGTTAAACAAGGCGCAAACACAACTGAGCGCCTTTTTTGACAAACCGCACAAACAGAGTTTCACTTTAGACACACCGGCGGCGTGGCAAAATTTGAAAGCGTGCCTGCCCGGTTTGCTGATCAAAATTCCCGACGTCCGCCAAGGTCATTGGGAAATACTCGAAGCAGATGATCGGCGCCTGCAACTCAAAGCTGCCCTGACCTACACGCATGAGCCGCTAGGATTACAGCCGTCGCGTCTCTATCCTAGAACAATCTGGTGCACCGCAACCGTAAGCGGCACAGGTATAAGAAGCGACATCCAGCTTGCCTATAAGGCACTCAGCGCTATGGACTTCCGAAATGTGTGCGCAATTATCGATCAAACAAATAATGCGATCAGGGAGTCTTTGCGAAACGACAGCCACATTGAAACGATGCTGGCAAGTGATGCTGCCATCCGCGCGGGAGGAGCGCTCAACGGTGCAATTCCTATCCATTTTAATGCAAACTCAAGCTGCGAAAATGACCAGGGTAAATTTGACCAGTCTGTTGACCAAGCTCATGACCGGGTGGAAGTGGTATCAAGCACGTTGGAGCTGGAGTCCACTGAACAAAATCCGATTCCAGAGTACAAGTTTTATATGCCGGTTTAGTACCCTGTGGATGCCTACGCTGAGTTATCGTTTTCGATATCTTTCCAGAATCAGCGCAAGCCGCCTTAGCCGCAGTAATAACAACCATTTTGGGACGAAAGTGCATTTTTGTTTTAATCAAAAAAGTTATCGTTTTCGATAACTCAGCGTAGGGTGGAAGGGGAGCATCAGTGGACCGTAAATATTTTTTGCGGCGCTAAGATTGCCAGGCACCGGGGGCAGTGTCGGTAAGCGCTCTATCTATGGCGAACGCCGCGCTAATGAGGGCAAGATGCGTAAGGGCTTGCGGGAAATTACCCAGATGATCGCCTGAGGGGCCAAGCTCTTCCGAATACAATCCGAGGTGGTTGGAGTAGCTGAGCATTTTGTCGAACAACAGCCTGGCTTGCGCTGTGCGTCCGCCGCGAGCCAGACACTCAATGTACCAGAAGGTGCATGTCGTGAAGCTGTGCTCCTTCCCTGGCAGGTTGTCGATGTCATCGCGATAGCGGTGTACCATCGTATCCTCAACCAGCACTTCCTCGATTTTTCTTAGTGTCGAGAGCCAGCGCGGATCTTTCGCTCCGATACACTTCATCAATGGCATCAAGAGCATCGATGCGTCCATCTCATCCAAGCCTTTCGCTTGTATGAAATGCTCCTCCTTTTCGTTCCAAAACTCCTCAAAAATACTGTTGTATATTTCGTTACGCAGCTTCGACCATTGATCAAATGGTGCCGGCAACGAGCGTTTAGTGGCCAGGCGCAAAGCCCGGTCAACCGCTACCCAACACATCATTCTGGAGTGCAAAAACTCTCGTGGTTTGCCCCTAATTTCCCAGATTCCATAATCTTTGCGGCGCCAATTCTTCTCCACGTAATCGATAATCTGCGTCATTTTCATCCAGCCGTCATAAGAGACTGGCTCGCCGTACTTATTGGCAAGATAGAGGGCATCCATCAATTCGCCATAGATATCGAGTTGGATTTGATCGCAGGCACCGTTGCCAATGCGCACCGGGCGGCTCTTCAAATAGCCTGTGAAATGGTCCAGCTCCGTCTCCGCCAGATCGGTTGTGCCATCGACCCGATACATAGTTTTCAGTGAGCCGTCGAAGTGGCAATCTTTCGTTCTCTCTTCAACCCAGTGCATGAAGTCGCCTGCTTCGTCAACAAAACCAAGGCGCATAAGGGCGTAAATCGAAAAAGAGGCGTCGCGGATCCAGGTATAGCGGTAATCCCAATTTCGCTCGCCACCCAAGATTTCGGGCAAACCGAAAGTCGCAGCTGCCACCATCGAGCCGTGTTCTTTGGAGGTGAGCAGTTTCAAGACCAGTGCCGATCGATTGATTACCTCGCGCCATCGCCCGCGATACTGCGACTTGCGGCTCCATTTGCGCCAGAATTTTTCCGTTTTTTCAAATGACGTTTCCACGTCAAAATCCGGATCTTCATCTTCATCAGCCTGTTCAAAGACAAAATCCACAGCATCGTCTTTTTTCAAGGTGAATTCGCTTATGGCGTGCGAGTCTTCTACTTCTATCGGCAGTGGGCAGATAAGACGAGCGCGATGCTTCTTGGAGCGATTTGACCAGAGGGTGATGTCGCCGTCTGATCTTGCATGTGTTGTATGTCTGCCGTAGTCGAGTTGGACGTTGCAGTCCAGCGCAAAAGTGAGCTTGCCGGTTATCACCTTCAAACGCCGCACCAATCGCGTCGGAGATCTTCCATCAGAAATAGGCATGAAATCCGTAAGTTCGGCGATTCCTTCAGGCGAAAGAAATCTAGTCAACAAGATGTTCGTATCAGGCACATAGATCTGTTTCGATCGCACATCGTCAGCCAAGGGACACAACTGGAAATAACCGCCGTCTTCATCCAGAAGTGATGAAAACACTGTCGGCGAATCAAATCGCGGCAGGCACATAAAATCGATAATGCCGTTGATGCCGACCAGGGCCACCGTTGCCAAGTCGCCGACAATACCATGATCCCCGATTGCGATGCCATAGGGGTCAATGGCGGTTGCAGCAGTTGAGGCTTTAGAAGGTTTCGCGCGCTTCATCGTCTGGATAGATTACCACTATTTACATCAGTGCAAAACCGTCTGCCACAAAAGCAGCACGGCGTAAGTGCCGGTCAGGCAAACGAATAGCGTATTCAAAAATGCGTGACCAATAATAATCAAAGGTCCCTGGGGCCATTCATCGTCTTTGAAATAGAATCGGTCAACAAGCAATCTCACCGACCAGAATATTGTTATGAAGGCAGTCAAACAGCGGGCCTCTTTACCGCCGCGCATGAGTTCATCGTGCTCAACCAATGTCATGACACCGAAAGCGATGATGGTCAGCCCTACATATGCAGCATAATTGAGGAAAATCTTGGCGTTAAAAGGGCTCAGCCTGGCAAGCTCTTCTTTCCATTTTAGTCTAAAGGGAACTTGCAGTCCGGCTCCCAGGGTACAGAAGTGTCCAACCCCGGCACACCACAATGCCAGGCTGATCAAACCAGGCAAAGACAATGTCATAAGCTCGCTATGCAGCGCCATATATGGTGGCACGATAAAAACGCCACGAAAAGCATGTTGGAACAATAAAGGGAGAGGAAGAAACAGCCATGTATAAGTCCATACTTTACCGACAAGGGCTCTGGGCTTCACTTTTCTCTCAATCAGAACTCCTGCTGCCTGAACAATAAAGTAAAGCAACGGACCTCCCCAACCACTGCCGCAGGAGAAGCTTACCGCCAACTCATGCAACACTCCGGAAACAACAAAAACGGCGAAAAATGTCTGCACTTTTGTCAGGCGCGTGCGCAACACGGGAACAAAAAGTCTTCTGTCCATCTCTACAAAAGCTAGATTCCATCGGTGGCTCCAGAAGTCGTTCAGGCTGGTGCTGGCAAACGGATCTTTGAACAATGGCGTTACCGCCCAGCCGCTCAAGCGCAAAACGGCTGCCAGCATCTCTGCATAACCAAAGTGAATGATCAACAGCAACGCAGCAATGCCTAAGTAACCAAGAAAGACTTTTGGCACATCCGCAGCATAAAATGCCACGACAAGGGAAAGAATCAGGCCGGCACCAAAGCGAGTATAGCCGCGAACGAATTGCCTGGCCACCTCATTTTCGGCTGCGCTATCAGTTTCGCTTCTTTCGCATTTGGCAGCAAAAGCATCCAGATCAAATCCGGGCCAAACCGACATAAAAAGAAGAAGTCCAATCTTTGAATATTCGCTCAACTCCTTGCACGGCAACTTGAAAAGCAACGCGCTTTTGAGCGCATAGAGCAAGCCGGCGGTGCTGACAACTAATCTCTGCCACGGCAGCATGGAATTGCCTGAGGCAAACATAGCCAACAAATACAAGACTGGCAGACCGACACTTATACTTGCGCGTGCAGATGCACCTTTGATCGCAAAGGGCAGAAAGAAAAACAAACACCACCACAACTGGAACAAAGAAAAAAATTGAAAAAGCGGCATAGGTGATCGCGCTCACGCACCTCAGGTAGTGTCATGGCGCCCGCCACATGTTATGTTTTACCTTTGGGTTGATTCAGATTCAAGGCACGCAAACTGGCCATGCCCCGTTGCGTGCAACGTAAACACTGCTGACCTTTGTAAGGGTGGCGACAGACCTCGCAAATGGCTTGCACTTTTGTGCCGGTAATCACTTGCAAATCAACAGGCACAACCTCTTGCATCACTTTGCTGAGGTGAGCAGCTTCGTCTTCTCGACCAAGCTCCTTCAACAGCCGCATCAGGTGCCTGCCGCACCACTGGGCTTCCGGGCTTTCCAGACCGGTGCTTTGCTTGAGGTTGTTGAGCGCCCTTTTCAGAAGTGCCTCAGCCTCGGTATATTTGCCATCTCTGTAGAGCACATGAGCCAGGCTGTTGCATGCTCTGCCCACCACCGGGTGCTTTTCGCCCAGCGCCCCGACCTTCTTGGTCAGCGATTCACGGTAAAGCGACTCTGCTTCTGCGTAGCGGTGCTGTTTCAAAAACACATCAGCCAAGCCATCCAGGCACTGGCAAACAAGCTGCACTGACTGAACATCTTCCGCCTCGCGCAGAGCTAGCCACCAAAGCGACTCTGCCTCAGCAAACAGATCATGCTCAAATGCTAGTTCGGCGCGAAGCCTAAGCTCGTCCCATTTCGTTTCCGGTTCCATAGTCCCGCCAAAAGACTGTTATCTTATTCATACCACGATCCCAATTCTAAAAACTCCCCAGGTAGAATTAGCCGGTTTCTTCAGGCGTATTGCGTCTGATTTGAACCCAGCCCAAGTTGGTCTGCTCTGGCCAGCGTTGCATTAATTCTGGTCACGGCAGTGCCGTCGCCTGAGGATTGAGCAGCATTCATAACTGCTTGAATCTTGGCATTCTGGTCGGTTTGGTTCCTTGCCGCAGCAAAGTATTTCTGCGCCAGTGCCGGTCCCCAATTCATCATGTAGCAATAAAGGGCGATTCCTTCGGCGCAGGTGACGCCATAATTGTTGATTGCTTCATTAGCAAAACCGTTTACGCGCTGTCGATCAAGGTTAAGCTCCACCTGCTGGAACGTCGGTATAGTCAGTGCTTGTTGCAACTGCTGACCAAGTTGATTGTTCTGTGCAAAATGCAAACTGCTCAAGGAATTTTGGTTGAGCAAGTTGACGTAACTGCCCCGGAAGATCTCTTGAAACTGACCCGGATCTGCCGCATACATTGCCTGGAACAAGGTCAAAAGCGGGCCACCATTTTGATTGGCCTGATAAGGTCCGACCGATATTCCTTGCCCAACATCATTCCAGTTAACGCTTTGCAATCCACCTTCGCTGGCCGAGAGCATCTGCACGATTCTGTCAGTGAGATTGTTCGGGTCTAGAGTCAACCCCTGATTGATGTTTGTTGAATAGTTTGATGAGTATGGCTGAGTCTGTGTGGGCGACTGATAATCGGAATCACCATATTGAACTGGTTGTGAATAGTCGTGGTATGGCTGATAGTCCTGGTTTTGGGGCTGTGAATAATAGTTCTGGGAATCGTATGGCTGATAGCCCTGGTTTTGGGGCTGTGAATAATAGTTCTGGGAATCGTATGGCTGATAGCTCTGATTACTGTATGGTCCGGGATTTAGCTGGTCCTGGTAGTTCTGTTGCGGATAGGGCGAACGATGCGGATCTCCATAAGGCCCGTTCAAAGTGCCCAGCACGTTTAGATTGAGGTCACGCGCCTCCATTTGTCTGGTCTGCGGATTGGCTGTAATTAAGTGTCCGGAAGTATCTACATCGACAAGAATAAATTGCGGCAATCCATCAGCAGATGAGACCGGAATGGCTCCATCCTGTACAAGGGCGCAATTGGCCTGCCACATCTCACGATTGAGCAACGCCTTGTTGCTGCCGGCAGCATTCTTCATCTCCAAGATGTCTGCATAGACAAGCGAAAAGTTGCCCTGTTGGGTGCCTGTTTCGAAATCTCGAACTAGTTTAGAGACGTCGGCGTTGCTCATTATTTGTGGTGTTACTGGGGAAATGTCTTCGAATAGGTTCTATTCGGGCAGCCTATACTATCTGACAATTTGGCCAGATTTAATATGGTGGAATTCCCACACCTGCGCGTCGTTCAGAATTTGGGGTGCAAATAATTCAATTAGGAGGTGGGTGCCTGGGGCTGGGCTGCCCTGATCTGTCTGTCACGGGATCCGTGACAAAACTACCAAGGTATTTATACTCCCAAAAGTCTTATCAATTATACGTTTGCGGCATTTTGTCAAGTTTTGGGGACAGTCATCGAAAATTGATGATTGTACTTGAAATGCTTACGCTGCAAAGGTTACAGGTATTGGCCTTTTTGGTGACTCTGTCACGGGATCCGTGACAAACAAAAAAATTTGGCTGAACTCCAAATATCTTGCTCTGCATACGTTTCCGGCATTCCAGACGAGGAACTCGGTCCATGGCAAATTGATGCTAAAACTCCCAAAACGCTTATTCCACATATGTTTTCCCGATTCTGTCACGTGTCACGTGATCCGTGACAGCCGATCGAGGTATAGGCAGAGGACTCTTTCAGGATTGCCCTGTCTGATCAGATGTTCAACCAGATGAAGTAGCCATGCCGATCCATATAGCCCCATCTTTCGAATTCAGGGTAATAATAGGCGTCGTAGAGAAAGACTTGATTGATTATTTCGATTCCGTTGTAACCAGGCATCTCTATGGGCTCCACGACTTCCACTGAAATCGGGCCTGTGTAATCTTCGTCTGGTCCAGACACATAGCTATAGACGCCCGCTTCGCGCCATTGACCAAGGGCGGGGAAATAAATCCACGGAGTCGGCACATAGTCGTCGGCGCAGATGAATCCGGTTGGAGCCACACCGTACGACGACGGCCAGCCCCAGCCAAACCAGCTCGGACCAACATTGACAAGGGAGCCTAGCAAAAAGCCATTGCAATATTGCCAGTTGGCTGCCGGTTGATACCACTGGGGGTACATCGCAGGTGGTACCAGATTGATGTGCGTATTTGCGTGGTTGATCGTCACTAATTGGTTGTTTATTGTGGTCTGGTAGCCGTTGAAATACCGGTTACGTTGCTCTTCCCTCAGTTGCTGCCAGTTTTGTGGTGCCTGATTTGCGGGCATGGCAGTCAAATGCCTTTCCAGATTGTTATGGAAGAGGGAACCTTGGCTGGCACTTCCGGCGATGGCAGCATGGTGGAAGGCATTGGGTACCGGCGATACTGCCAGTGGTGGCGGGTTAGAATTGCGCCGGCGCGAGCCAAAGGAATTAGCCCCTTGTTGCACTGGCTGCTCGGCAGGAAAAGAGCCGCGTGGAACGCCAGCGGGTGATCCACCGGGATAAAACATGCCGGCCCCGTGAGAGCCGCTGGTCTGCTGCACTTCACGTTGCTGCGCTTGCTGGCGTTGTTGCGCTTGCTGAGCTTCTTGTCGCTGTTGCATTTGCTGAGCTTCTTGCGCCTGTCGCTGTTGCATTTGCTGCATTTCCTGAGCCTGTATCGGTTGAGCTTGCGGCGGAGCTTGTCTTTGTTCAAAAGCCGGCGGAGCTTGTCTTTGTTGAAATGCCGGCGGAGCTTGTCTTTGTTGAAATGCCGGCGGAGCTTGTCTTTGTTGAAATGCCGGCGGAGCTTGTCTTTGTTGAAATGCCGGTGGAGCTTGTCTTTGTTGTTGTGCCGGTGGGGCTTGTCTTTGTTGTTGTGCCGGCGGCGGTGTCGCCGGTCTGCCGCGGTCAGCGATCAGATTCGACCGACCCATCTGCTGCTGCAGCTGAGAAGCCTGGCTTATCGAGGGCATTTGGCTAAAGGAGATTCCGATCAAGCTCAAACATAGATATAGTCTTTTCATGGTGCGTTCTCTTCTAAAATGGTCAAAACCTGGTCGCCCGGAAATCACGTCGGCGAAGCATGTGGGCCAGCTATTATCGCCTAAAGCATAACCCGCCGGCCGACACCACGACTGGTGACTTTCTAACTTTGCGGACTGGCACTTTCGCTCATCCTGACTTTAGGGACGCTAACAGGCAAAAAATGTGCCGAAATTCGAAGAAGGCGGTCAAATAAGGCCGCCAGCCCGCACGTGAAAAACTTATAACTTTGATCAGCCTGGCGCACAATTTCCAAGCAGCGATGCAACGCAAATAGCGTCTTCCCCAATCAGGTTGCACTGAATGTGGTGCGGTGGCAGTTTACAAGAGTGGGAGGCACCAGGTTCAGTGCCACCAATTTTTGCACGCTTCACATACGGTGGCAAAAATTTTGATTGCATATTGTAATATTTTGCCGCTATCATTGGTGCCAAGAAAAGGGGGAGGCTCCAGTGACCAATCAGCATTCACTCGCGGCAAATCAGGAATATTTCGGTGTTTCCTCGTCGCAACACAACGAAGCCATCGAGCTTGATGGTCTCGAGCACATCTTCAGATGGGCATCAGAGATGGTGGCGGAAGGTGAGGACGCACGAGTCACGCTGGCTCGAGAAAAGCGCGTTCGCCGTCAAGTGCTGGACGTGGTGCAAAAAGTACGCGAACAGAAACTGATTACGAAAGCGACCGAAGAGACTGCATATTTGCAGCGGCGAGTGATTGCGCTTTTGCAAAAGATGCAGGAAGTGAGCGAAGAAAATAGCCTGCTCAGGCAAATCTCCCTCACTCAGTTTCATGCCCTGGAACGCATTCCAGCTCTGGAAGCAGAGAACAAAAATCTCAAATGCAGAGACTATGAGCGTGATGCAGCGGTGACCGAGCGCAGATATCTCATGAATGCGCTGGCAAAATTGAAAATCGACAGAGACATATTGGATGAGCTTTTGACATCCGTCGAAGAAGAAAACTTTCGCGTGGCGCGACTGCTGACTGAAGCCAGAGCTGAACTGGATCAGCTCAAGCAAAGAAAGTGGTGGCACCCATTAATGTTCTGGCGCCAGACAATGATCGCTTACTAAGAATGCAAAAGGCACCGTGAAAGGTGCCTTTTATTTTGCCGGAATTATTCTCTTTCCCGCATCTTAGCCTCGAAACCGCGATTGGTGGGCTCATAATAGCGACGCCCTTTTAATTCCTCAGGCAGGCATTGCATATCAGCGACTCCGGCGTCAAAGTCATGGGCATATTTGTATCCACTTGAATATCCCAACTCCTTCATCAACTTAGTCGGCGCATTTCGCAAATGCTTGGGCACCGGATGGGCAGTGGTGTTCATCGCGTCGGCGGCTGCTAATCCATAGGCTTTGTAGACAGCGTTGGATTTGGGAGCGGAAGCCATGAAGACAACCGCTTGAGCCAGTGCCACTTTGCCTTCAGGCATGCCGATCAATTCCACTGCATGCATAGCGGCAACAGCCTGAGTTAAGGCCGCTGGAGCCGACAAACCAATGTCTTCGCTGGCAAATCTGACGATGCGCCTGGCTACATAGAGAGGATCCTCACCTGCTTCCAGCATGCGTGCTAACCAATATAAGCTAGCATCGATATCCGAATTGCGCATTGACTTGTGCAAGGCGGAGATGACGTTGAAGTGGTGCTCCCCGGTTTTGTCGTATTTGAGAACAGCTTGTTGAATGGCGCCCTTGATTGTCGCTTCGGTCAAGGCCGCCTGGTTTCTCTTGTCTGCCAGCAAAAACGCCAACTCCAGTGAGTTCAAGGCCGTACGGGCGTCGCCTGAGGAGTACACGGCAATCATCTCTAGCTGCTCGTCACTTACTTCAATGCCGACATTGCCCAGACCTGCCTCCACATCGGTCAAAGCGGCACGCATGATCTGCTTCAGGTCGCTCAGCCCAAGCTCTTCCAGAACAAAAACCTTGAGCCGCGACAGAAGCGCCGAGTTGATCTCGAATGATGGATTCTCAGTGGTGGCACCCACCAGCGCAATGGTGCCGTTTTCCACGTAAGGCAAAAATGCATCTTGTTGCGCCTTGTTGAATCTGTGAATCTCATCGACAAACAAAACTGTGCGCCTGTGCTCCAGTTTCCAGAAGGCTTCTGCCTCCGACATGACGCTTTTAATCTCTTTGATGCCTGATGTAACTGCCGAAAATGCAATAAACCGGCTGGAAGTCTGCCGGGCAATTATTCGAGCAAGAGTAGTTTTGCCCACTCCAGGCGGTCCCCAGAGAATGAAGGAGTTGAGCTGATCGCTCTCAACCATTTGCCTAAGGACGCCATCGTTGGCCAGCAGTCGATCTTGACCGACAAACTGATCAAGGCTGCGCGGTCGCATGCGATCCGCCAGTGGTGCTCTCAGTACTTTATCCGTTGATATCATCGCCGATGGTCGCTGAGTCCGTTGTCGCTGAGTCCGCTAAGTCTGTCGCTAAGTCGGTCGCTGAGTCGGTCGCTGAGTCTGTTGGCAAGTCCTTTGCTTTCGCCACATCCCGCCACAATCGCATCTTACTGCGATATGCCTGACCAAGCTTGGCCATGATTTCCTCATGGGCGGCCGTGTCTTGTACCCTTTTTTCCCGGATATTGACCCGCACTTGTGAACGCTCATCCAGGGTATAGAGAAACTTTACCGCTGTGTGGGCGGCTGCCTGCGCCCGTTCTTGCTCCGCCTTCTTTTGCAACTGCCTGTTCTTATCCCTGACGGCGGCCCGATCGCGCAGTCTGGCAAGATACGCATCTCTTTCTTTGGCTCTTAAATCATCCATCTTCATCCGTCTCGCTTTTCCTGAATCAATATAATAATGACCCAATTAGGACGCAGCCATCAATTATATGGCGAATCTGTGGCGCTTGCGGGATGATAATTCTCGACAGAGTGGGCAAAAGGAAGTAAGAATGGAAGGAAAGGGGAACTGATGAGCAACGACAAGATAGATCTTCGCATCGGCGAGCTCTTGATTGAAGCAGGTATATTAAACGGGAAAGAATTGTCCGAAGCTATGAAAACCGCCAGACTGACAGGTCTGCCAGTCGGTCGGGTGCTGATTATGGCCGGATACGTCAGCGAACAGGAGTTTCAATCATCGGTGCAAGCACAATCTCTGGTCAGGGATGGCATCGTGCCGCTCGAAACCGCCGTCGCTGCCCTCACCCTTCTTTCCGACGCTGAGATTTCTTTCGATGAAGCGCTCAAAAAGGTCGGATGGAAACAGACAGAAGACAAGGAATCGAATAAGTTAGGGGAGCTCCTGATTGCGTCTGAGATAGTTCCTCATGAAAATCTAGAGACGGCAATGCGAACCAGCCAGGCGACCGGCTTGCCCCTTGGGCGGCTGCTCGTCTCGCTTGGCACCATCTCCGATGAGTTGCTTGCCACCGCCCTTAATGCCCAGACTTTCATTCGCAACTCCAAGTTAACGCGCTCTCAAGCCATCGGAGGGCTGAAAGCAGCGCATCAAAGACGAATGCCCATCGAGATGAGTTTGTCGGAACAAGGATATTATCGCAGTCCGCACCGCACCGCCATTCGACTGGGTGAGCTTCTCATCGGCGCTGACCTGGTTAGCGAATTAGCGATGATCGACGGCTTGCAGAAGGCTCTCATTGAACATAAATACATTGGCCAGGTGCTTGTAGAATCTGGACTGATTGATAATGAACTGCTGCACAGTGCCCTGAGTTTGCAGGAGATGGTGGCCAACGAAACCCTGAAACCGGAAGAAGCTGCCGACACATTGAAGCAAATAGATCATACCGATGAGCCCATCTCCCAGTTGATTGCCTTTCTTGAGGTGCCTGAGGAGGAATTCAAAACCAGAGTTCGCTACCATGAAGTTTTGCGCGTGGCAGGATTAATCGGTCAAAAAGATATAGACGAGCTTGCCGAGATCATCAATAGAGCGGAGATCGCTTCCTCAAGAGACGCCATCAATGTCGGCAAACACCTGCTTGAGAAAGGCTTGTTGGATGAAAGAACTTTTCATGGCTCACTGAGATGCTATTTCCTGATCGCGGCCGGATGGTTGAATATGCAACAGGGCATCATCGCTCTCAATTATTTCCATCATCGCGGTGTTGAATTTGATGATGTGTTGCATGAACTGAAGTGGACAGTGCGCACGTATCTGAAATCTGAACTGGAACAAAGAAGCACGGCTAAAACGTCGTAGGCACGTTGAGCACAATCACACGGCAGACAGAATCAACGCTGAGAAGCTGTGTTTGCACCTGTGCGAACACGTGAAGGAACCAATCTCCATAAACATGGCAGCTGTTCTATGTGTTGTAAATCGAATCGGCGATCAGCTCGAAGCAGCTCAACTTGTTCGCCTGTCGGTTTCCAAACAAAGATTTGATCATCATATCCAGCAGGCACTGGTGCCAGGTCATTGCCCGGACTAAATGCCAGAACCGTGCCCGGATTGGATGCCGATGCGATTGATAAAAGTACACCGGTGAATCCTTCCGGCTGCTGCGATCCCAACAGGACCGGGTGGCTGAACTGATTTAGAAATCTTGCTGTTTTCAATTCATCAACTGCTGCATACCCCCAAAACGTCCGCGCGTTTAGAACGCTGCTGCATGAAAAGATGCCGAGAGCAATGAGCCCGACAAACACCAACCAGCCTGACCGCGCGACTGCTGCCCTCTTTGATTGCAGGGCGCAGGCAACCGCATAGCCCACTGCGCACTGTATCGACAGGAAAGTCGGCATCATGTATCTATCCATAGTCGACAGATTGCCACCATAAATAATGTCTGGAAGCGCCAGCGAAATAAGAGTCGCTACAAATAGTGTGCCTAGAAAGAAGACAGCTGGGCGTGGTGCTGTACGCACCAAACACACTGCACTTGCTACCTCCGCAAGCACGACCAGCGGCGCGAACAGATTCTGCAAGCTGGGAGCAAGGTGCCTACAATCGCAGAATACTTTGGCAAACAGATCAAACGTGCCGCCAACCTGCTCCAGAATTGGCAAATGTTGCGCGAACCATTCGGCACTGCGAAACCCTGGCGGCAAATGATTGATTATTTGAATCGCCCAGGGAATGAACAATACTAGAGCGAACACTGTGGCCGCAACGAACGGGGCCACTGGGCGTGCAATGCCGTTTTTGTAATTTCTGTTGTTCAGGGCGACGTGCAAAGCATGACCGAAAAGCACTCGCAATGCCGAGATGTGACAGTATAAGCTCAAGGCGATCGAAAGCGAATATGTGATCCATGTCCGACGGTCGCCTCGCCTCAGACCACGCAAAAGCAATGCCGAAGACAGCATTGTTAGCACTGTCCAGAGACTGTACGGACGAGCATATTGCGCCAATTGCAAGCCGACTGGTGATACCATATACAATGCCAATATAGGCAATGCGATCGACATCGAACCGAATAGCTCAAGGCAGAGAAAATACATGCACGGAATTTCCAACAAGCTGATGCAGGCTGAAAACATGCGCAATGATGTGATGTCTGCCCCAAACCGCTGCGCCCAGAATCGTCCTAGCACGTCGTATAGCGGAGGCATAAACGGCTCGTTGTAGCGAATATCCCTGAGCGTGTCACGCAGTTCCTTCGCAGGCTGCAATTGCTGATATCTGCTGATTTGCGAAACTCGATGAGGCCCATTAAAGAGATCGGGTGCGCATCCCTGCCCCGCGATCTCCAATGAAGTATTGAACTCATCACAAAAGAAGATTTTGTGATCCAAACTTACGAATCTAGCGAAGCTGCCGACAATGACGATACAGGCACATAGAATCAAGAGCAGTTTCAATCTGCCCTTGCCTTGACCGCCCAAGTGATCAGGCGGCGATTTGACAATCAAATTTCTGTTCAGCAGCTGCATGCGAATGTCCGGCTACGAATGCTCCGCTTGACGATATACGATTAGCAGCACAGCATAATTAATCGGAACTCACAACACTTGCAAAAGTGTCACGATCGGACAGTTGCGCTGTTGGAGCAAGCTTTATGCTCGGCATGTTAATGATCGGTATGTTAATGCAAGAGGTGCTCATGGATCGCCCATCTATTAGTGAAAACAGCCCCGCCTGGATGGCATTCGTCTGGATATCATTTGCAATGTCGATCTTCCTGACGTGTGCCGGTATCTATAACCTGCCCTCGGAAATCTGGGTGAAAGGATACATGCTCATGGGTCTCTTTTTCAGCGTCGGAGCGAGCTTCACGCTCGCCAAAACAGTAAGAGACGATCACGAAGGAAAGAAATTGATCAATCGAGTCTCCGAAGTGAAAACTGAAAGACTGCTGCATGACTATGAGTTAAAGGATACTGTGCGCTAGGCGCACCGTGGCACGCGCGGAGAGTCTGATTTCCCGCAAGAGACACAAATCGGCTTGATTTCACCAGTTCATTGATACCTTAGCTGGTGCCAGGAGAAGGCCGGACTCTCTGTTGTTCTAAGTTCTAGCACAGAGAACAAGGACGAACTGATGAACTTTTGTGGCATTTGCGTTTAAGCGTTCTATGTTCTAGAATGTAGAACATGCTGCTACCTCAAGATGTCTATGTGCTACTTAAAATCACCTGCCTCGGGGACGATGATTGGACGTTTCGCTTGCTTTCGGAAGAGCTGTTTCTCAGCATTTCACAAATACACCTTGCCCTTAGGCGCGCAGCTGATCCGGGTTTATACGTTCCCAGCCGCAAACGCGTAAACTCAAAAGCACTCGAAGAGCTCGTGGTGCACGGCGTAAAGTATGTCTATCCAATTGAGCGGGGGGCATTAGCTTTCGGCATAGCCTCCGCCTATGCGGCTCCTCCGCTGAATAAGCTAATTGTTCAGTCTGACGAGCCGCCACCAGTTTGGCCATTTGATAAGGGCGACAGGATAGGATACGCCGTGACGCCCTTGCATCCGAACGTACCGAAGGCAGCCCGAAGGGACAAGAAGTTCTATGAATTATTGGCCCTCGTGGATGCGATACGCGAAGGGCGGGCGAGAGAAAGGCAATTGGCGGAGAAAGAAATTCGAAGCCGGCTGAGTGGTCGATGAATAGGTTTGATGCGAATATCCGACTTGGTGGGACAAGTACAATGTGCCACCATTCTCTATTACTGTTATATTCAAATCTCCGCTGGGAGACATGGACATGTTAGGGATCAACTACCTGGTGGAAAAGTTTGATAAACAGTCAAGTCGAATGCCCGACGAACAAACAGATGATCGCGACGTGACGAACAATCAGGCAGTCAGACGCAGTGCACGGCGACGTTCTGCCACCCGGCATCGAAAAACCGAAACATAATTGCTTAGCGGACTCCGTTGCAGAAATGTGTGCCAAACTGTGGGCAGGGGAGGCGATTGACGTTTCGCTCTAACCATCGATTGAAAATCCATTTTTATTTGTGTGCTACTGAGGAGGCGAGATCACAGATGGAGGTGTCCCCCAAATATGGGTTTACCACTAGTAGTGGCATATTGGCCGCCAGCCGGCGCAAGGACCTAGACCTTGGAAAACATGAACTGCAGGTAGTTTCGGAGCCCGTAGACGAATCTGCATCCATAATGCATAATCGCTACTATCAGACTGAACGCGCTTGCGGGATATGAATAACAGATTTCTCCACTTCAGTTCCGTTCGTCTCGTGCTTTTGATCAGCATGTTTGTTTCGCCCGCTTCGGTATGCAGCGAGATTCAGCCTCCAGAACGAATTCGCTCAGAATGGATCTTCGTAGCGCAATACGTCGACTATAAGTCCCACGGGACAGTTTGCGTCGAAAACCCACCAATAGCTCACTACCGCCACTTGCATGTGTTAAAAGGTCCGCCAGATGCCAGAGGTGAGGTATTCATCAAATATCAATTTTTTGGTAAGCAGCAACCATCCAAACAAGGAAGCTGGGCGTTTAACTCGGATATGATGCCTGAGCCGGGCTCTTGGTGGATTATCTTCGCCGACTTGCTAACAACCAAAGGATGGTTAACATTTAATGGCTCGGATGGAAGACTGAGGTTCAACCAGACAACCTTCAACGAAGTCATGGATGAACTTGATGCTGCCAACAGTGAACATAGCAAAGCAGAAGACAGGGGAATGATATTACGAGGAATTGAAAACGATATAAGCTGCTCTCGATCGAAGGATGAATCTGCGAAGCTGCGCCCATAGGCAAAGTGGCTCTAGAACGGAAATCAGCGACATAGTGCAAAAGGAAACTCATGAATTCATATCCTGATCAAACCCTCTGCTTCTGGCTAGGCTTCTTGCCTGCAGGCATTTGGGTGGCACTGTTAGCGGCTGGCGTGGATTCCTGCTTAAATGCCTTGACTGGTGAAGTCTCGGTCTCCTCGGTCTTTTGCGTATTCTTCCAATCAATTTTCCTCTATGGTGCCCCGGCTGCCTTATTTGCCCAATTCCTCGGTTACTGGGTTAGGAACGTGCGACCGCACTCGCCATACAGATGGGTCTGGTTATCGCTGCTCATACCAACGTGTACCTTCCTGCTCGCTGGAATTCAAGTCGACGTGGTGAACATGATTGAGTGCCGACACCTCACGTTCGAGCATGATCCGGGCGATATCATGATTGCATTGTGCGTGTACCAGTGCGCAGCGCTGGTATCGGGCGTATTAGCCTTAGGTGTTATCGGTCTTGGAAAACTGATTTGCAGATTCGCAGAGCTACCCCAACCCCAGCAATTTTTCTGATGATCGAAACATAACGACGACTATGGCTCATCATGACTTCCGTGAAATTTTGCCATGGCCTAGGAAGCCACCATAGATAATGACGCTGTTGCATTTATCGTGCAATGCATTTATCGTGCAAACTCAGTTGGATGCTGCGCTCAAGAACACGTTTAATGGTGCCGGTCTTATGTCACACTAGGTCTTTGTGGTCCGGGAGAAATGTCCCCTGCAAAAAGCGAAGGGCAGCTGGCTGATCAAATAGATCTAAGAATGCCCTGGGTCGCTACGCTACGAACTCAGGGTTCATGAGATCAAGAAGGTTTTCGGCGCAAGCCGGAGAGCAACAGTGCCGCCGCTAAAGCAATGGCAAAAAGCGAAATGATTGCGCCCAGCATCATTGATTTTGGTCTAAAGTTCAGTTCAATATGATGCTTGCCTGGTTGCAGCGGGATCGCGCGCAGCACACCATCAGCCAGCAACACCTCAATAGGCTGTCCGTTATCGAACGCTTGCCAGCCGGGATAGAATCCATCGGTAATCACCAGCGTTGCCCGTTTAGAACAGGTAGCGTCGATGCGCATTTCATCGTTGTCGTCCAAGACAATGGTGGCATTATCCTTTTCGGTTTGCGAGGACGACGGCGTTTGCGAGTCAGGCGCGGACGGCTGCGCTCCCGGATTCGCCGTCGCTGGCGAGTCCTTCGGCCGAAGCAGGCGGGACGCCTGCGCTCCCGGATTCGGCTGCGCTGCCGAGTCGTTTGCCCGAAGCAGGCGGGACGCCTGCGCTCCCGGATTCGACTGCGCTCCCGGGGATGACTGCGCACCGGCGATGAGAATAACCTCACGCATCGGATCATAACCGTTTGAATCTGAGCGATTGATATACTTCAATGCTTCTGTCCGGTCCGCCACCATTTTCACTTCCGGAACAATCGATGCTCGCGCTCTAAAACTCGACACCTTATAAATTCTGACATTGTTTTCTCTGTCGGTTTTAATCAGCTTGAACAACGGTGCCTCCAGGGCAGGCGACGGCGACCAGTTGCCGGAGTCATCCTCAGTTTGAGCGGTGGTGATGACAAAAGCGGTGCTTGTCGCCTGGCAAAATCTGAACAAGGGAATGTTCGATTTTCCCAGCGGATGTTTGATTGAGGTTAGCGTGCTGCGCGGCAATATACCGGTGTCAAGGAACAGCGATGTCCACGTAGGGATGACCGACATTCCATTAGTGGATTGCACTTCAAAATCTGCGTTGCAATTTGGGCGCAGTATTTCGCGGCAATATTTGGTAAATGATTGATCCAACGGTTCCGACTCATAGCCCACCGTTGGTGGTGGCAGCGTGGAGTTGTCGAATAACGGCAAAACTCTGTACTGTTTGCGATCCATTTGGGAATTGGATTTGATGAAGTGCGCGACAGAGGAAGTAGACAAAAACACCTTCTCAGGCGCCAGATCGCTCAACTGAAGTTCGCAGTTGACGCACAGAGGAAGAATGGCACAAGCACCCAATATCCACGGTCGCCACGATTGTTGACCTCGGGCAAGCCAACAGGCGAGCATGCCTAATGTTGCAGCACCGATAAGCTGCCATTTGCCACTGCTGTTGCCCGGAAAATTGAACATGACAGCGGCCATGAGAATGGCGAACCAGGCGCTTGCCACTGCAGTAGTTGCTCGTTTCGATATCTGAGCTTTGCCCAATCTTGCCCAGCCACCGGAGGCTAATACAAGAATGGAAATAATGACGAAGATGCCAAACTTGATCGGGTAGCGAACCAGATTCTGCTGCAAGAAAATGAAACCAAACGGTCCAAATTCGCCCAGACACAAAGAGAGCATCAAAAGTGCAAATCCAATCCAGAACCAATTCCTTTTTGCCGTAGCGGACAACTCAAAAGCGCACAAAGTCAAAATGACGGGTCCAAGAAACAGACTGACAAGATAGGGCATGGCACCGGCATAGGTGACATCGTTGGGATTAGAATTCATGCTCAACTTTCCAAATGGCAATGGAATTAGCATTGAGAGCCAATCGCGCCAACCTGCGCTCCAATATGTGGCTTTGAATACACTGTTTTCAGTGGCCGAGGGATTGTTTATCAACAATTCGAAAAGAGGCCAGATGTTAGCCGCATTCAAGACACCGGAAAGCACCATACTCAGTATCACCAGAGTGGCAGACTTGCCGCCGGCGGGAGATTTCTTTAAAAGCACTAATAATCTAAGCCCGTAGAGCAAATATGCTCCCAGAGCAATTTCAGGGCGCCCAGCGGCAAACTGTATGCCCAACACCAGTGACAGGGCACCACACTTCCACCACTTAGGCGCCCGGATGATGCTGTCGACGAAAAAGAGAGCCAGAGGAATCCACGATGCGGCAGCCATAAGAGACAGGTTGATGGTGGCACCGAACATATACCCGTTCAGCATCAAGGCCAGGGCAAAGAACATTGCCGTGCCGCTGTCACCGTCTTCATTCTCGAAGCTGAATTTACTCCACAGATAACCGCCGATGCCGGCCGTCATCAAATGGAAGAACAAGTAACACCCTGCTCCGCAACCAAAGGGCAGAGACAATCCAATATAGGTAGGCGGATACCAGAGCGGCCACGATGCTGCCACCTGTGAAACACCGCAAAGAATCCAGGGATTCCACATCGCCAATTTATGGTGCTGCAAAAGGAATGTGCGCGCGAAATTGACCGACGGCTCGATATTATAAGAAACATCGGCGCGGAAAAAAGTCTGGCCTAAGAAGAGCAAACAACGTAGCTCAATTAAGGCTATTGCTGCTAACAGTGCAGCAAACAAGAAAAATCTTTTTCGATCGTCCACTGGCGAATCGACTTACTAACTGAACAAGAGTAAGAACTGAGGCACCAACGAAATCAGGAACGTGAAAATCATAAAGCCGATAATGACCTTCACGAGTAGCTTGCTATGTTTGCGTAAATAAGAGAACATTTTCTAACCCTTCTCGTTTATAAGTATTCTCGCACCGTTTTCTTTACTGGTCCACCGGTTCGGCAGAATTTTTTTCCAAGTCTTTTCCCGAGTCTTTTTCCAAACCGATTGGATGAAGTTTGGCATAGATTGTGTTTCCTACGTTCTTCGGCAGTCCGGGAACCTCATTTAACGCCTCCCGGGTGGCCTGCTTAATCATGTCAAAGGAGCCAAAATGATCGAGCAAAATCTTACGCCGAGCTTTCCCGATGCCAGGCAGAACGTCCAAATCGGAAGAAACAGAACGCCTGGCTCGCAGTTTCCGATGATAAGTTACGGCAAATCGGTGTGCTTCGTCTCTGGCATGCTGCAACATGTGCAAGGCCTCGCAGCGCCGCGGCAACAAAAATGGCTGCGAGCGATTGGGCTTGTACACTTCTTCTTGCTTCTTAGCCAATCCGATAATGTCGATATCCGTTATCTCCAACGCCGAAAGGGCCTCGCAAGCAGCACTTAATTGTCCCTTGCCACCATCAATAACAATCAAATCAGGAAAGGGTTTACCCTCTTGCAAAAGTCTTGAATATCTACGCGTCACCACCTCTTTCATGGAGGCAAAGTCATTGGCAACACCCTCGACAGAGCGTATTTTGAAAAGACGATAATCAGACTTCTTTGGTTGTGTGTTTTCAAAAACGACCATGCTGGCAACGTTGTCCGTGCCCTGTATATTGGATATGTCAAAACACTCAACCCGCTTTGGCGGCTTGGAAAGGTTAAGTTCTTCCGACAGTGTGGTGAAGATCCGCGTAAACTTAGCATCTTGCTCCAGAAGTACCTGCGCCTCTTTTTCCAGACACAAGCGGGCATTTTTCTGGGCCATCTCAATCAGTTGTTGCTTGCTTCCTCGTTGCGGAGTCGTCACCTTCACGGCATGCTCGCTTTTGGCAGCCAGCAACTCAGATAGAGCCTGCTCATCTTCAACTACATGCTCCAAAATTACTTCATTGGGCACGGCAATATCTTCGCAAGTGGTATAGTACTGATCGACGAAACTCTGAAATGCCTCGTCTGGACCGGTTTTGTCAATCAGCGGCAAACACACTGTCTCTGCGGAGATAAGCTTGCCCTCGCGCACCCGCATCAAACAAACCGCCATGATTTTGTTTGAATGGGCTTCAGCAATAATATCCTGGCTCACCTTTTGATTTTGAAAGAAGACTTGCTGCTTCTGAATTACTCGCTCCAGTGACAGCAGCCTGTCTCGAATCTTCGCCGCCTTCTCAAATTCAAGTAGTTGCGAATATGCCTCCATCTCCTGTTTCAGTTGTGATACCACTTCACTTTGTCGGCCTGCCAAAAACAGCTCCACCTGTTTGACCATCTGATTGTAGACCGTCTCTTCGACAAGTTTTTGACAGGGTCCAAGACAGAGACCGATGTGATAATTCATGCACGGACGATCTTTGAACAACGGTGTCTTCCTTTGTCTCATCGGAAAAACCTTGCGCAAGGTGCGCACTGTTTCCCACATGACGCCAGTTTCGACATAGGGTCCAAACACGCGCGCGCGGGGATTTTCCTTTCTGTAGCGCACGGGGTCTCGCACCATGATCAGGCGCGGAAATGCGACATCATATGTGATCGCTAGCCAGGGATACTTTTTGTCATCCTTCAAGGCGACGTTGTAGCGAGGCATGTGCTGGCGCACAAGAGTGGATTCAAGCAGCAACGCCTCTTTCTCGGAGTTAGTTAAAATCGTCTCGACCGACACCACTTTGGGAATCATCACTGCCAGCTTGGGGCGCTCTCGCCAGGCGGTCTCATTCCAATATGAGCGGACGCGATTGCGCAGACTGACCGCCTTGCCGATGTAGATGGTTTCGCCCAGATTGTTCTTGAAGACATAGACGCCCGGGGCATCAGGAATGCCGGCAAGTTGGCGTGATAGCTCTTCGGTGATGGTTTTCATAACTTCATACGACTGATCTTATAACAGCGGCAAAACAGCGGTTTTTCTCACACAAGAAACCATGACGACATCGAAAAGCCAGAGCATAAAGGTGCTTATGACTCTAGAATACAAAAACAGCCCATTTTTTATGACTCTGAAGCCATATCCACAAAACAACATCGAAAATCCCCAGGTATTGGTGCAACCTACCCCCTACCTTCGCCCACGGCCACCCGTTTGTCAGAAGTTTCTGATCCTGCTTTCAAATCCGCTCCGGGCATGGCTATGGCCAGGGCGTCGACCAAATAATCCACTCCTATAACTTCCATATTTTCGATTTTCGTCTCAAGGGGCAAATTACATTTCGGCACCAGAGCCCGGCGAAATCCCAGTTTCGAAGCCTCTTTCAGGCGTTGCTCCAGGCTCACGACTGCTCTAACTTCACCGGTCAAACCAAGCTCACCGATGCACAACAAACCTGGATCAATGGATCGATCAAGATATGATGTAGCCACGGCTACGCAGATGCCCAGGTCACCGGAGGGATCATCAAAGTCAAAACCTCCGACGATATTGACATAGACATCATAACGAGAAACGCCCAGCCCGACCTTCTTCTCCAGCACAGCCAGAATTTGCAGCAAGCGATTGTAGTCCCAGCCGTTGACGACTCGACGTGGGTTGGGATTGTGGGTAATGCCAACGAGGGCCTGCACCTCCAGGAGAAGCGATCGGCTGCCTTCGCCACCGGCAATCACCGCTGTGCCCGATGGCGCCTGCATGCGCCCTAACTTGCTCAGTCGATCGCCCAACAAGAGCACGCTTGGATCGTCAATCTCCTCCAGCCCCTTCTGCGCCATTTTGTAGATGGCAATTTCTTGCGTGGAACCAAATCTGTTCTTTACTGCCTTGAGGATACGAAGCTGACGGGCTCGATCGCCTTCGAAGTGCAGGACGACATCCACCATGTGCTCAAGCACGCGTGGACCGGCTATAGAGCCGTCCTTGGTGACGTGCCCGACAATGATAGTGGCTATATTCTGCGACTTGGCTGCCGAGACGATGAACTGAGCACCTTCTCGCACCTGGCTGACGGAGCCTGGAGCGCTGCCCACCTGCGGATGGTACATCGATTGGATGCTGTCGATAATCGCCACTGCCACGCCGGCGTTGAGCATGCGCTCTCTGATCAGCGAGACGTCTTGCTGAGCATCAACAAGAATTGAGCTTTGATTGATACCCAGCCGTGATGCCCGCAATTTAACCTGAGAGGCTGACTCTTCGCCAGAAACATACAAGACGCGGTGGCTGGCAGCGATAAAGTTGGCCACTTGCAAAAGCAACGTCGACTTGCCAATGCCAGGGTCGCCGGCGAGCAAAATGACGGAACCTGGCACTAATCCGCCGCCCAGCACCTCGTCTAATCCGGCCAATCCAGTTGATAAGCGGGAGCCATCTGTGGTGTTGGTGCTGACTTCAATGTCTGCCAGGCTGGCCGGACCGACCGAGCCGGCAGCAACGCCGCCGAAGCCTCCAGCAGGCAATCTTGCTGCCAGCCCCTTTTTGGCCACTTCCTCTTCGAACACTTCCTCGACAAGCGAATTCCAGGTGCCGCAATCAGTGCATTTTCCCAGTGACTTAGACGCCTGGAAACCACATTCTTGACAGATCCATTTAGTTTTAAGTCTGGCCATATAGCACCGAGCAGGAAGGGATCATAATTCTAACGCGATGGGCGCAGTCGCAGGACAGAGCCGTTACAATAGCGGCATGATCTTTTCGTCTCCGGGCGCGATTTTATTTCAGTTGGGACCGATCACTGTCAGGTGGTATGGTGCCATGTTCGCGCTGGCATTCATGGTCACCACATTCTTTGCCTCCAAGATGGCGGGCAAACGCGGTCTCGATGAAAACGCCATGGTCAATTGCGCTTTATTGTCATTCATCGGCGGCATACTTGGTGCCCGTCTCTATTACGTCGCTCTGCAGTGGTCGCACTTTCACGACCACTTGTTGGAAGTATTCGCAACCTGGAATGGCGGACTCTCCATTCATGGTGGCATGATTGGTGTGATCTTATTTGGTGGCATATATTGTTTTCGAGTGAAGCTGCCATATCTGCAAATGCTCGACATACTCTGCGCCTGCATTCCAATGGGGCAGGCAATCGGCAGGTGGGGTAATTTCTTTAACTCCGAGCTGTTTGGCAGGCCGGTGCCAGCGAACTTTCCGCTCAGACTTTTCATTCCAGCTGAAAATCGACCGCCTCAATACATTGGCGACAGCTACTTTCATCCAACATTTTTGTACGAATCTTTGTGGAATCTCGGTATCTTTTTGCTGCTTTATTATGTGGCAGCGGATCGATTGCAAAAGTATCCGGGCATGACATTATTCGTATATCTGTTGCTTTATTCGATTGGGCGGCTGCTGATCGAGCCCTTGCGCACAGACAGCATCATGGCCGGTACCATTCAGGTGCCCATGATTGCCAGCAGCGTCTGCGTTGTCATCGCCCTTGGTGGCATCGCTTTCTTGCTTGTGCGCAATCGCAAGGCAAAAGATGCTAACTAAAGGGGTCAACATCGCTTGCCCCTTCACCTAACCTACACAGAAGGTAAGTATTATTGGATCGACACTGAGATCCCGTAAGTACCTGAAGGCAGATCCCTGATGTCACAAATTAACTGACACTGCGAGGTCTTACCTTGTTCCTGCCGAAATACCAACTATCCGTTTTACCTTTGACTCTGTTTGTCTTGTTAGCATCGGGCCCCGCTTTCGCCAGTGACCAAGACCTGCTAGGGCAGGAGATAGATGCTTATAAACGCAACGACTTCAAGTCAGCCGTGGCTCTTGGTACGCAGGAATTGAAGAAGTCTCCGTCGAACGCCGTTGCTCGCTACTATGTAGCGGAAGCGTTGGTTAAGTTAGGGCGGCGCCAAGAGGCGATCGACAAATACACGGAATGCGCAATGTTGTCCACCGATCCTAAACTAACAAACTACTGCCAGCAGGCGTTAGCGACACTGAACAGTCGGGGAGCAGGTCCGTCAGCGTTTGTAACAGCGGGGGCACCGGCAACTCCGCCTGCAAGCGTAAATTCACACGTCGATGGCTCCTCCCACTCCTTCAGCGATCGCGACGCCACTGTCAATGAAGGTTTGCTGCGCAGAAGAGCAGACACCATCCAGCAAGGTCTCAATGAAATCGCTTTTCAGCGTCAGCAGGCAGATCAAAGAATAAATTCGATCAACCAAGATATGGCCGAACAGTTACGTCCCATTCACCAGTTTATTACCGCTCCCAGCAGTTCAGGCCGGTGTTGCTTCCCCAATCCGGAGTACCAGGACGCCTTGGAACAGTTGCAAGCCGAATCAACTGCTAAGATTGCGCAGATCAATGCCGACTTCGAGAAACGAAAAGCCGATATCACGAATGACTACAACCGTCGCGCTGATGCTTATGGCGTTGTTGTGTCTGAGACGAGTGCCAAGTAAATTGACGTGTTTTCTTATTGAAGACACCAACCACTTCGCTTGTGGCGCCCACGATCTTGACAAATGGAATCGGTACGTACTAAAGTACGTATATCCACTCCGCGGTGCATACTAATGAGCTACACGGGCAAAATAAGCACAATTGGGAATTCGGATGCTATTCGGCTGGACAAAGGCTTGTTCAAGCAGCATCCTGAGTTTAAGCAAAAGGCAAAGGTGCGCGCCGACGTGATCGGACCAGGAACCATGCTTGTCCAACTGGTTGATGAGGGAGAGGTTGAAGACGAATGCGATCCTATTGTTCGTGCTTTTTTGGCCTTCCTGGAAAAGGACATGCTCTCCACACCTGCAAATATCACCCCTGTTTCCGCTGAACAAATGGCTGAAATCGCTGAACTCACATCAGGTGTGAGGGTCACTGACGATGATGATCTTGGCTAGCACGATCAATGAAAGTCAATGGCTGGCAGCTATTCCAATACAAGCTATTCACGGTTCAGATCCACAAGCTACTCACCGAAGTGAAAAAGATACAGCAATCCCAGCCTGACACTTACAAACACCACCCCAAAACAAGGCGCTTGGCTCGTATCAGGCAACTGATGCTGGAGGAAATTCCAGCCGATCCCGCTCACGAGCGCTGGAACCAGGGCAACACACTTGGCAGCGAATTTCGGCTTTGGAAGCGAGCCAAGTTCGGTCAAAACCGCTTCCGGTTATTCTTCCGATACGACAGATCAACTAAAGTCATAATTTATGTTTGGGTGAACGACGAAAGCACGCTTCGCAAAGAAGGCGACAAAAATGACCCATACGCACTTTTTGCCAAAACCTTGAAAAAGGGCGATCCACCTGGGGATCTCTCCCAATTGTTAAAGCAATGTACTCAGGTGGAACCGCCGGCGGTGCAACCTAAGCAAGAAAGCGAGCCACCAGACACGCCGGCATAATATTGACTCCAAATGAGATTAGAGTCGTAACCAGCTCAAGCAGTCCAAACCGGCGTCTTATCGGAACAGATTTCTGCCCTAGCTTCTGGTGCAGATGCTGAAGAACGACCGGAATGACAATCCAAACCAGAGCGATGGCAAATATTGTCAACTCGATTTCTTGTGATGCGCTTCTTTGCAGTATCGGATCCATCTCTGCGTTGCCTTATCTCTCGGTTGAGTTATTCCCACAAAGGACCCTCTGTCCAATTGCCGATTTCGACAATTTTCGTTGGACTAAGGGAAAAGCCTGAATAACCTCTATAGCCGGTTGTTTCGGAGATGTGAGAGACGGTTTTACCTGATCCTGAAAATTGCCGATTTCGGCAATTCGATGTAGGGTGGCAAACAGACTATGGCTGCTCTTTGTCGTGTTTGCGCCACAACAGCGAAACCGGGACGATGCCTTTGAGATCCCAGATGGCACCATCGCCCGCCACGGCAGTGGTGCCGCGACCTGAGTGGGGATTGATGCGATAGTTGACCCCGAATCCACCGTTGTTGTCGTAGTAGACCTGCCCATCTTCCGTCTCAAGCTTAATGGCGAACTGGCTGAATAAGTTTTGCCCGCACAGCAAGTAAAGTCTGTGAGTTTTGCAGTCTTTGACAAAGTCGAAGGTGAGCTTGTCTGACCAGCTGGCAGGGGAATAAATTTGATCGTCATTGGCAAGCAGTTTCATGCACTTTGGTCGCAAATCGATGCGCGCGGCCGCCCAGATTTGATAGAAGTCACGATCGAATCTGCCCGAGACCGGCGCCCCCCAATTGTAATCAAGCGCTACCAGCGCCACTGGTGTTCGTTCCTTGACGATCTGCTCAAGCAGATCTGTGGCATTTGCTTCATTTAGAGTGAGTTTTTCTTTTCTTTCCATCCGTGAGATTCTAGCACTCGTCAGACAGGCAAGCGACAGTCGTGGATGCGATTCGTGCTTTTACTGCACTCAAGTCAGCTGGGCGCGAGGCGGTATCAAGGGCGGTGCACTCGGCGATCAGCGTATCCATCTGTTCGCTAATGCCAGGCTCGATTGCGCGCGGATGAGACACGCTAATCGCCTCCGGTTCTTTGCCGGTGAGCAGATAAAACAGCGTGGCACCGAAGGAATAGACATCGCTTTGCGGGCTTGCTTTCCCCCTAAACTGCTCGGGAGCCATGTACAGATGTTTGCCGACCACAGAACCGGTGATGTTGATTTCAATCTGCTGAGCGACTGAAAAATCGATGAGAAATAGCTTTCCCTCGTACAGCATCAAATTGTCGGGCGTGAAATCTCGGTGAATGACAGGCGGATTTTGATTGTGCAAATAAAGAAGAATGTCGCACATCTGCAGGGCCAGCTTAGCTACTTCGCCTTCGAACAACACCCCCCGCTGAATGACCACACCTTTGAGAGTGTTGCCCTGAATGCGCTCAAGAACCAGATATGCTCTGTGATCTTCCACAAATACGTCCAGTAATTTGACAATTTGTGGATGAGCCAAACGGCTCAACATTGCTGCTTCCTGTTGAAATTTTTCAGCCACCGACTTGCGCACTCGTGCATCCGGAAAAACCGGCATGACAAATTCCTTCAAGGCAACCGACTGGGCGTTGCCTGCTGATTGGAAGTGTTTAGCCAGGTAGACTGTCGCTTGACCGCCGGTGCCAAGCTTGCGCTCAACTGTGTATTCGCCCTTCTGCAATTGGGCGCCCGCCTCCAGTGGCGCCAGTTTCTCCCTGGTTGACGGCGCCGACAGCTCTTTCAGCCAGAGCTCGGTAAAGTTCTCAGACGACTTAGCAGGCTTAAAGACAGAAAATGTCTCGTCCGGGCCAACAACCTCATATCCGCAAAGGGGTCCGACCGCCTCTGCCATCAGGTGACGTTCCGGAGGCGATAATGCACCGCCGGAGCCCCTAAATACGGTGGCAGGTAGTTGCGATTTGAGCAAGCGCAAAAATGTATCCCGTTCGCTGGGTTTCCATATGTCACCGTACTTAATAAAAATTGCTGAGACATTCCTCGATCCATCTGTGTTTTTTACTGTCCATTCGATTCGCAACCTGTAGTCATTGACCGACTTGGTGCCTTTTGGGCGGTTGACGGTGACGCTTGTTACCTCTTTCCATGGTATGGATCTGCAAACGTACTGTCGCTCCATTGCGTCCTGGTAAGTCCCCGAGCCGTGAGCTTGTGTGAGCATAAGATTCATCTCGTTGTAGCCAATTCTATTGGGCAGCTCAGCCCTGCGGATGGCAAACACACCAATGGCCACACCCGTGGCAGCGAAGATCCAGCCGGAAGCAGTGCTGACAACACCAATGGCCAAGGCCGCAGCTCCCGTGGACTCTGCCATCAAAAACCCCTTGAAGGGAAGAATCAAAACCGTTGCCAGGGCAATTACAAGGGGATCCAGCAAGTTCAGGGAACCCAAGACCAGTCCCATGAGCATCGTCACCATAAAGACATAGGGAAGCTTAGAGGTAATCGGTCGCCAGATTCTCTCCAGCTCGGCGTTGGGACAATACTCGATCACATTTTCCTGCGCAAGTATGATCGGTTGACGATTGAACCTGGAAGGGTCTAGTGGGGTAGTCAAATAAATCGTCAATTTACCGTATTTCCCCCGAACTTAGCGCAGGCAATATCTGTTCACTCATGCCACCGAACCCATGTTGACCAGGACGTTCAAATGAGTAAGCACTTCAGAAATACTGGGGCGCTGAGTGTCAGCCGCATCTGTGCAGGCAGCGATCAAGTCATCCAGCTGGCGGCAGGTTTGTGCGCCCAAAAGCGTGGGCCGGCATGCGGTAAGGGCTTCTGGATCCTTTCCGGTAAGTAGAAAATGCATGGTGCAACCGAAACCATAAACATCACTCTTCGTGTTGGCTTTCCCTCTAAATTGCTCGGGCGCCATATATGCCTGTTTGCCGATCATGGTACCAGTTGCGGTGCCAAGAAAAAGATTGGCGGCGCCAAAGTCAATCAAGTGCAAGACGTTTTTCTCATCCAAAATCAAGTTGTCGGGGCTGATGTCGCGATGCACGACTGGCACTGGTCTGTTGTGCAGATAGGCGATCACCTCTGCCAGATCCAGCGCCCACTTCAAGACAAACTCCTCCTTTTGGGCACCACTTTTGCGCACCAACTGGCGCAAATCTTGACCTGGTATATACTCGAGAATCAAATATTGCCGCCCGTTTTCGACAAAACTGTCAAACACTCGAGCGATTTTCTTATGTTTAAGCTCTGAGAGCAAAGCCGCCTCACGCTCGAATAAACGTCTGGCTTCGTCCTTTAGAGCCGTGTCGGCATCATCAGGTACAACCGCCTCTTTCAAAATGAATTCGTTGTGCTTTTGATCGCGCACAAGGTAAATCGCCGAAAAGCCGCCAAAAGCCATCTGCCGCTCAACGGTGAAGCGCCCCGACCAGATCTTATTTCCCGGTTCCAGAGGAATGAAATTAGTGGCACCAAAACGGCGGGTCAGCTCTTCACTCCAAATTTCCGTGTACGATCGTTGCCCAGTGCCACCACATGCGATTTCGGTATATTGCTTGGCGTCTTCAATGGCAGGAAATTTCTCGGCGCCGCCAGTCCATACCTCCAAGGCGACGATAAATTGATTTGCCTCGTTAGCTGACATTGCCTTGAGAGAAATTGTTACCGAGCGTCCTTTCTCAAAGAAAAGAGTGACTTTGCCGTTGTTAAACATCACTTCAGTAACATCTGACCAGCTGCTCTGGGAGCGCATTCGCGCCGCCGGGCGCATCCAAAACGGTAAAGAGATACCTTGCCTGGTGATGAAAATAGTGCGGTCGGCAAAGACAAGAGCGCCCAGACCTATAGATATAAGCCCGCAGAACTGCAGCAAGAGGAAAATCATGGTCGGGCCAAACTTTAGTGCGCTCATTGAAACGCCGATAACGGCCAGAGACCAAACGCTGAAAATGACTGCCAAGGGAAGGGTCGCACTAAAGGCAACACATGCCAGCACAGCCGGTGTGCTCTTATAGCGGATTGTTACTTCAGCTTCTGCCACAATTGATTTCCCGCGACTTCCTATATAAGGTTTGCCACGTCCGGCAGGCTTTCATGCATGGCGTTTGGCGATGATCGGCTACTTCAACAAGGATCCGCGGGGCACCAAACTTCCGATTGCGCTGGTCTTGACCGAGTTTGATTGCGACCCCGACACCGATTGCGGTTTGTAGACAGCTGCAATCGGTGCCGGCGGTTGAAAATTGTTCATCGGTCTGGCCATCGCTTGCTGAGGCTTACTGGCAGCCTTATTCAAAATTTGTCCGGTGGCGACATGATTGGAGAATCCGCCGTTGGGCAGGCTCTGCCGCGGTGCAGCCAAGGATGGCATGTTGCTTTGTAAGCCTGCGGCAGGCAAACCGTTGGGTCCCAGAAGATTGCCTGGCGAGCCATTCATGTTAACCACATTGCTGGGATTGGCGCTCGGTCGGATTATCAGCGCTGGCGCCGAGTTGCTACCCTGCACGTTTGGCACTTCAATGACATAGTTCGGGTCCTGCTGCGGTTTAAACACCGTTACGATGGGGCTGTGATCGTATACTTGCACTCGCAATCTGTCCGTATAGAAATGCTTCAAATTAGGATCGGACGAATCTGTCGCTGAAGCCGCAAGCGTGCTTGCTCCGGCCAATATGCAAAGCATTCCTGCTACGTAAAACATTTTCTTATTCATACAAATAATTCCTCAAGCGACGGAGCCGAGCAGCCAGTCAGCTGTTTAGTAAGTGCAACAACGATGCAACTATTGTGCGACAGAGCAACAGATTTAGAAACGGGGAAAACCCTGAAGCAGAACTGGGGCAGACGGTTGTGGTAGCATTTCAGCCTGTCGCGGTGAGGTTGATGATGACAAAGATAGTGGCAAAGCTCTGTGCCGTAAGCTTCACGCTGGCTTTTGTTTGCTTGGCGCCCGCTCTTGCCCAGACAGATGGTGCCAACACCATTGACACTCCAATTGAAGATAAATGGGCTTTGATTGTCGGCATCAGCAAGTTTCAAGACGCTGCGCTCAATCTGCAATATCCTGCCAAAGACGCTACAGATTTCTACAATTACCTGGTTGACGAAGCGCATTTTGCTGCCGATCATGTGCAGCTGCTCACAGATGAGAATGCTACCAAAGAGCGCATTATGACCGAATTAGGTGACAGATGGCTACCGCGCCTGGCTCATGCAAATGACCTGGTCGTCATTTTCATTTCCAGTCACGGCAGCCCATCGACAATGGATCAGCAAGGCACAAATTATGTCGTCGCCTACAACACTGACGTAAAACAGCTCTACGCCACGGGTTTGCCGATGCAAGACCTGGTCACAGGCATACGCGAGCGCGTACACGCTAATCGGGTCGTGCTCATTCTTGATGCCTGCCACAGTGGCGGTGCCCGTACCGCCCCCACAAAGGGTATGCAGCGGGCAACCAACTTTGATTCAGCGGCAGTGGCACAGGGCACCGGGCAGTTGGTAATCTGCTCCAGCATGCCCAACCAGGTCTCCTGGGAATCACAGCGGTATGCCAATGGAGTCTTCACTGCCCAACTATTGAGCGGGCTCAGATCGCGTGGCGATAAGACAAAATTGGTAGAAGCATTCAATGTATTGAAGGATAACGTCGAAACAGAGGTTCTCCACGACAGAGGAGAAAGTCAGACTCCAGTGAAGAAGATGACCTGGGAAGGGAACGATTTGATACTGGCGGTGGTGCCAAGCAAGCCGCACAAAGCCACACTTGAATCCTCTACCGTGGCTATGGTACCGGGTGCCGGCAAAAGCGCATCAGCTCGAGAAGTTGCCGCAAACGCACCACCTGAGCCTGAATTGCGAGCACGCGAACTGCGGCAAGCGACGCAAGACGCACTGCCGGAGATGCAAAAGAATTTGAACGAGATTGTGCAAGGAAAAGTAGCCTGGGATATCGACTGGCAAAGCTTTGGCTCCAATATTGAAGCTATTCAAAACCTCCAATATCAGGGTTTGGACAGGATCTTGCAGGCGGCAAGAGGAATCACCTCCGACTCTGTGGGCAAAGCTTCTCTCAAGGGGGCGATAAAGAAGATTAGTGTCGCCAATGTCAATTCAATGGCGGAAAAACGGATCAGCTTCTCAAAAGGTCTTCTCGAGCTCCATGGCGCATGGGGCCTTGGTTGGGATGGATATCCAAGTGTAGATCAGATTCGCAAAGCGATCGAAAATGGATTATAAGGAAAAGTGACAGTTTGAAAATACAATCTAAATCTCTGAGCATTCTTGCTTTATCTTGTGCCATCACATTCAGTGCCATCACATGCGGTTCCCTCGATTATGCCGCCAATGCTGACGAAACCGACACCTACACCCGTCCACTGCATGATCCACTGGACAAGATTCCTCTTAGAGATTGCAAAACAGTCCTCACCGAGCTGGCTAATCTCAGACTTCGTTACTGCCGAGGAGAAGATGTGAAGTTTCCCAGGGTAGTTCTGCACCTGCGCAGCGGCAAAGATTTGTATGGATTTGTGGTTAAGCTTGGAGTCTTCGATCAGTCGACCATGGTTGAACTTGCTTTGCTGGAAGCCGGCGAACGCTTCAACGAGCCTTCAATGGCCTTTGTCAACGTAGCAAACGTCGATGCAGTAAGCATTTTGCAGGTTGGGCAGTTGCGGCATTATTTGAGCTTCGGTGAGACACCTCAGCCTGATGTGGCAGCGGCCCCGACCAAACTTGACATTAAACGCAAAGCGGTAAGATTCTCCGCAATTTTGACTGAGTTAATCGGCGCACCTATTACAGTAGAAGTGGACTGGGCAGGGATTACGGAGACGGATCAGTGCTTGCGCAATCTGGCTGGTTTAATGAGTGACGCCGACGGAGAGCTGGCCGGACTTTGCGACGTCGCCTTTAATCGAGCCGAAATGTCCCGAAAGGTGCACACGATCACGTTTGCGGCCGGCGACAGATTAACCGCTCATTTAGACAAGGGCGGAAATCTCTCAATCGCGGGCCCTGTAGCGATTAAGAACACTTTTGCCGTGGACAGAGTTCAGCTCAAAGAAACGATTCAAAAGGCGCTCTAGCGGGCAAATTAATGTAGGCATGGGAAAATTACCACTCAACCCGATGGGAAGATCACCATGAACCAGATGACAGAACGCAAATATCATTGCACAATGTCAGGACTGCCCTCAGCAGTCACTAATACCCCGAAATGAATAATAGAGGAACTGGCAATGACGCGCGAGAATAATTTCGAGCAGCAAAGACAGCAGCAGCAACAACCAAATGCCGAAGCTCAAACTCATCATGAATTCCCTCATGGGGGAAACAATGCCAGTACTGGCTCCGGCGAGGGGATAAACCTGATTAGCGTCTCGCAACAGCAGCGTCGCGTTGGCAATGCTCAATTGAGTGCGGCTAACACTGGTGCCACTGGTGCCACCTACAACGTCAACTACAACCCAAACACTAACTACCTTCGCAATCCAAACAGTCAGAACTCCACAAATCCTAACCTGACCAGTTCTGAATCCAGCCAGGCGACTCAGCGACGCTACCCGACTACTAGCACCAACATTAACAACGTCGCCGAAAACACCTACAACACAACCAACAACACCAACAATCGCAACAACTACGGTGGCAACAACTACGGCGGCAACAACTACGGCGGCAACAACTACCGAGGCGGTGGCGGTAACGAGTGGAGAGATCCCCGACTTGGTCTGCTGGGCATAGAACTCGGTCTTGGAAATGGTTATCTGAACGGCTACAACAATGGCTACAATAACGGCTATCTGAATGATGGCTATCTGAATAACGATGGCTATCTAAACAATGGTTATGCAAACGGAGACCAAGTTACTCAGCGACTGGCCTACGATTTGCAGAACGGCAATCAGGATGATGCTGCCAATTTGATCAGACGAGAGCTTAGATTTAATCCTCGTCAGGCGTTAGCTGAGATGCATGAGGCAAACCTACTTGCTGGTCCAGACAGTCCAGATCGCATTCGCAGGCTGGGCGATGGCTCAATAGTTGTCACCGATTCATACTCCCAAACCCAGGAATTCGCCGGCAGGCTACCCGGAAACCGAATAGGGAACTATTACGACAACCGGCTCAACAACAACTATTACAGCGGGGTCAATAACGGCTATTACGACGGCGTCAACAATTCCAACATCAATGACGGCTATTACAACGGCGTCAACAACGGTGCCTATTACAACGGCGTCAACAACGGTGCCTATTACAGCGGCGTCAACAACGGTACCTATTACAATGGCATCAATCCTGGTGAAGCCATAGCGGGAACAGCGATCGGAATAATCGGCTCAACCTTGTTGGGCAGAGCCATATTTGGTGGCTTTCGTGACGACCGTTACAGGCGCTAACCTGTAGCAAACCATCAGTATCTGAGAGTCTTGCTCGATCATCCTGCTTGTGGGGGGATCGAGCTGTCTTTTGGTCGTGAGACCTGACTGCTCAACAAATGCGCGATTCGACCGCTCTGAATAGGGAAATTGGACTGGGTATGGGAAGATCACCACTCATGCCCATGGGAGGATCACCACGAAATACAAGACGGGAAAGCAAATGTAGTGCACAATGTCATTATCCTGCCACTAGCAAACCAGCAACCCCCTGAGGCGAGATAAAGGACATAGCAATGGCTTACGAGAATAACTTCGAGCAAAAGGCACAGCGACTGGCTGCCGATTTACAAATTGGAAATCGCGGCGACGCAACCAATCTGCTCCGCAACGAGCTTGCCACCAACCCCAGAGAGGCTATGAACCTGATTCGCATCGCCCAGCAGCAGCAGGGCGGCAGGGAACAATTGCGCGTCGGCCGGGACGGTTCGGTCATTCTCCAAGACAGTCAGAGCGGCGCTGTGCAGGGCGTAGGGCGTATCCCCCAGCAATTGCTAAACAATCAACAATATGGAAACACTCAGCTAGACGCGGCCGTCACTCCTCGCTACAACCTTAGTGCTGGCGCAACGTACAACGCCAATACCCAATATGAAAATTCACAACAGCAACAACAACAGCGTCGCACCTACTTAAGTAATCCCAACAGCACCTTAAACACCAATGGGAGTTCTGAATACACCACCACTGCTCAACAGACTCAGCAGCAGCAGCGTCGCACCTACTTAAGCAATCCCAACAGCACTTTAGGCAATAGCACCTTAAGCAATCCCAATAGCACCTTAAGCAATCCCAATAGCACCTTAAGCAATCCCAATAGCACCTTAAGCAATCCCAACAGCACCTTAAGCAATCCCAACAGCACCAACTACCTGCAGCAAAACCGCAACCGCGGCAATCAGCAGCAGACGAACGTCACCGAGAACTACAACTACACCAACAACAATCGCAACAATTACGGTGGCAACAATTACGGCGGCAACAACTTCCGAGATCAGGGATTTGGCCTCCAGATTGACCTTGGTCTAAATAATTTCAATTTGAATGATGGCTATGCAAATAATGGATACCTGAATAACGGTTACCTGAATAATGGTAATGGTTATCAGAATGATGGTTATGCAAATAACATTGGCAACAACATTGGCAACAACCAGGTGGTTCAGCGTCTGGCATACGATCTGCAAAACGGAAACCAGGACGACGCCGCATCTACGATCAGACAAGAACTCAGCTATAATCCTCGTCAAGCTTTAGCCGAGATGCATCAGGCAAACCTGCTTGCTGGTGCCGACAGCCCAGATCGCATTCGCAAACTACAAGACGGCTCTATCGTTGTTACCGACTCCTACTCGCAAACCCAGGAATTCGCTGGACGAGTGCCAGTCTACAATAACTACAACGGCAACAACTACAACGGAAATCAAAACCGCGTATACGATGGTAACTATCAAAACAATAATGGCGCAATTCGCAATCCAAACACCGGATACGATGGTAACTATCAAAACAACAATGGCGCAATTCGCAATCCAAACACCGGATACGATGGTCAAAACAATAATGGCGTAATTGTGGATCCAAACGCCGCTTATGACGGTAACTATCAAAACAACGGCGCAATTCGCAATCCAAACGCCGGTAACTACAACGGCGCAATTCGCAATCCAAACGGCATCTACGACGGTGGCATAAACCCCCAGGACGCCATTGTCAATCAAGACCAGTTTTACGGCAACCAGAACGGGCAATACAACCAGGGCGGACTGTACAACGGCAACAATCAGGTGCAACAGAGGGCACGACTGCTAGCCATGGATCTGCGAAGCGGCAGACAAAATGATGCTGCAAATATACTGCGTCAAGATCTGCGTTTTAATCCGCAACTAGCTCTTAACGAGATTCGTCTCGCCCAACAACTGGCTGGTTACAATAGCCCGGAACGAATCGAGACAGGACGAGACGGCAACGTCTCAATCACAGACAGATATACAGGACGACGCGAGTTTGTCGGCAGATTGCCGGGAGCTCAAATAGGTAACTATTACAATAACGGCGTCAACAATGGCTATTACAACAACAATATCGGCGCAGACGTTATGGCAGGAACAGCGATAGGAATCGTTGGCTCGAGTTTATTGGGCCAAGCCATATATGGTAACAACCGCAACCAGCAACAGCAGCATCGCAGACACTAAAAGCTCCAACTGCCCACAAAGGGGCAGCATCCTGCCGACAACGACTCAACCTGCTGCACCGACAGCGGTGCGTAATTAACCTTGCCCGCAATAGCCACTAGCTTCTGCGGGCTTGTTGTCGAGCATGCATCCATGAGCCAATCCAAAATCAATTTATGTGCAATTCTGCAGCCAGGCATGAGCTTTTCCACATAAACTTTTCACGTCAAATCAGCGATTATCTTTCTATAAATCTGGAAGGATAGAAGACATGTTGCAGCCAAAAACAAATGAAGTTGAAGTTGATGTTGAAGTTGATATTGAAGTTGACGCCGATGCACTTTCGGCAGCTCTGCTTACGGCCGCGGAAGCTCTTAACTATGTAATTTTGAGAGAGATAGAACGCAAAAGTATCAGTGAAATCTGCAAGAATCTTAGCGCCCTGAAGACGTCAGACTTGCAGGCGCTGAAGGTTTTGCACGGATTGGCTGCTCAGGCCAGCAATAATGAACTGGCGCAAGAGATCGTTGAAGCACCGCAACGCTCGATGCGAGCCTTTTATCAGCTGCCCTGGGATGCGCCGCAGGCAGAATTGGCGAAAGCGGTGCGCATATCTAATGGAAAAGCTCAACAGGCAAGCAACCGCGCTATTGCTGACAAAAGCAGTGGCGATCTGTGGATGCGTGGCAAATACGGACTTTCACCGCGCGCTCCAGAATCGGAAGTGAGAGCGGCTATCAAATTGTCGGCGCTTGCCAGCGAACGGGCTCGCTATAGACTTCCCGATCAGGCAACCGAAGATGACGTTGTCCAGATCTTAAACTGCCGTGCCCGAGAAGCAATCAAATACCAGGAGTGTGGTTGACGAGGTGACGTGTCTGAGGGAGAGGATGTGGGAATAACAAATGCGTTCCTCCCAGACTGCTTGAATGAATCGATCACAAAAGGACCTGCTCGATAGTCGTATCTGCAGCGAATGCGCGGCCGATCCATCGATCTCCGCGCAGACGGTGTGTCCTCACTCACCGCTTTTGACAGATGATCCCCTTTTAGGAACAACCATCAACGAGCGCTACCAGATTTTATCGGTCGTAGGGGTTGGGGGCTGGAGCACCGTTTACAGAGCTGACGACAAGAAATTGAATCGCGCCGTGGCGATTAAACTTTTGCATCTGCACTTGTGCATCGATCAAGAGAAACTGCAACGGTTTGGCAGAGAAGCGCATGCAGCCTCTGCGCTCAGCCATCAAAACATAGCCGTCATTCATGATACGGGAATGCTTCCGGGCGGGCGCCCTTTCATTGTCATGGAAGTGGTGGAAGGCAAATCTCTGGCTCAGATAATTCCTGAGGGCAGACCACTGCGCGAGCTGATCTATATTTTCCACCAGGTCTGTGAAGGTCTCTTGGCCATTCACGAATCAGGTCTGGTGCACCGCGATCTGAAACCGAGCAACATCGTCATCTCGAACTCTGGGGTGGCTAAGGTGCTTGATTTCGGCTCGGCAAAGTGGATCTTGCAAGACGATCTTTTGACCAGAACCACTGAATCAATCGGAACACCCAGCTATATGAGCCCTGAACAATGCACTGGTGGCAAAATCGATTGCCGATCAGATATTTATTCACTGGGTTGCATCATGTACGAGGTGATGACGGGACTAAAAGCATTTCCTGGGGAGAGCTCATTGGTTTGCATGCAAAACCAGATTCAAGCTATGCCACCATCCTTTCAGCGGGTGCGACCAGAGTTGAAGACTCCTCCCGGATTGGAGATGCTCATATTCAAGGCACTTGCGAAGGATCCGCGGGATCGATTTGCTGCCATTGGCGAACTGCAAAAGGCGCTCGACAATTATCAAACACGGCCCAATGCCCTGCAGCGCGCACTACATATGATGGCATTGAAGCAGATCAGCCGCCACGATCCAAGACTACCAATGCTTGGATATTGCCTGGTAGCACTGTTGGTGCTGGCCGGGGCTGGAATCTTGCTGAAGCCCTTTATCTTCAAAGAACGCACGCTCAACTTTCCACCAGGGCACGCAGTGGGGACGCTATATGCTGTCACACATACAGACAATGGGAAGGACTTAAGAACTCGAATAGCAGTTGCACAAGGGGCAGTGAGTGTTCCAGAACACGCGGAAATCTCGCTCAACGAGGTACCAGACAAAGACGCAGTCACTCTGTCAGTTTTATCTGCGTTGAAACCGACCGATTTATATGCCCTCGATGTTGCTGGTGCTGCCATTACCCCTACCGGCATCGATCAAATAAACAAACTCAGTGGGTTGACCGTGCTTTCGCTGCATCACTCAGAAGTCTCTGACGAGGCGCTGGCCAGGTTGAATCTACCGGTGCTCAAAGGTCTGGATCTGTCCGACACCAAACAGGTCTCAGACGAAGGACTGGCGCACTTCGCAACTTCACTGAGTAACTTGAATTGGGTTTCTCTGAATGGAAACTCGAAGGTGACAGATAGGGGTATATCCGAACTGGCGAAACTAAAACAGGTCCACCATCTTCGGTTGGACGATATGCCGGCGCTCACTGATCGTTGTGCCGAAGAGTTGAGTAACTCCAGGTCGATTTCCAGCCTGGTGTTTGGGTCGGATAAAATTACCGACGCGGCACTGAGTTTCTTCAGTCGTACAAAAGATTTACACAGTTTGGATTTAAGTGGCACGCTCGTAACCGATGCCGGCATGAAATATCTTTTGCCGTTGAAGAATCTGCATAATCTCAATTTGAGCGGAACACACATAACAGACGCGGCCGTCGATGACCTCAGCCAGATGACCAGTCTTCAGCATCTAAACGTCAGCTCCACCGCTATATCCGAACCGACGTTAAAACAACTGAAAGCGAAACTGCCACAATGCACTTTTGATACGGACTAATCGGAACCGTGTCTTAGTCGGAAGTAATTTTGTATCCCACACCATGGACGGTGGTAATCAACGGTGCACCGCCATCGGTATCAAGCTTTTTGCGCAGCTTGGCAATATAAACCTTGACCAGCTCGGACGAGACCTCGGATTCTGAGGGCCAGAGCCGATTCAAGATGGCGTCAGCGCTGAAGGGTTGATTCGGGTGGCGCATAAGAAATTCGAGCAGGGCGAACTCTTTGGGCATAAGATGAATTTGCTGATCTGCCTTGCGCACCACATGGGTGGCCGTATCGAGTTCCACATCATGGGCTTTCAAGATGGCTTCCACTCGCACAGTCGGGCGCCTGAGCATGGCCCGTAAGCGTGCTGACAGTTCTCGCGGATGAAAGGGCTTGGTTAAATAATCGTCGGCGCCGGCATTGAAACCTTCTTCTTTGTCGGCGATCCCTGACTTACCAGTGAGCATCAAAATCGGCGTTTGCCCTCCACGCCCTCTGAAGGTGCGACAGATTTCCGGTCCACTCAAAAGCGGCAGATCCCAGTCGATGACGGCAAGGTCGTACGAATAAAACTTTAGATGGTCCAGCCCAGTGGCGCCGTCGCCAGCTACCTCGACGACATGATCTTCGTCTTGCAGCCATTCCACAATCACCTTGGACAGCTCTTTATCGTCCTCTATGATCAGAATTTTCGCCATTCAGCTTGACTTCCATCTTCTATGAGCCGGCAGCGCAAGACGTCGGGCCTTGCTCTTACAGGAGATTGTATTCCCAAATTGCCCCTCACTCCACAAATTGCCCCTCACTGCCATTCCTTTTGGCACTGCTTTGCTATGCTAGGGCGCAAGGAACACGTATAGCGCCGCCTTAAAAATTGCCGCCCTTATCCACTAATGCCCCTGATTCATACCACCAGCTACGCAGCTGGTATCTGGCCCGACTGAGAAAAACCTCCCTCACCAGCGACGCGAACAGCAGTTTGACACCTGCTTCTCTGATTAAACGCGATCGTGCTGCTCTAGAGAAGCTGATCTCCCGTTCCGCTGATGAGCTGAGCGCATCGAACCAGACCACTTACGTCAAAACTCGCGACTTTTTCAAATTCGCCAGACAGCATCTATCGGTTTTAGCCTCGATTGTCTTTATCATCTTTGCCGATTTGATCGGCGTAGTCTGGTTGATTACTGCTATTCCTGCCTATTCGTCGCACGTCTCATGGATCATCGGTGCCTTGCTCTTGCTTTCCTGCGGCGTGGCAATCACATTGTCTTTTGCTTTCTATCAACTGTTCGCCACGCTTTCGGCTGTCACCGAACACGAACAGGCGATTGCCGATTACGCACTCGATGCCTTCTGGTCGTTGGACGAAAATTTCCACTTTACCGCAGTTAGCCCGGCGACGAAGCGGCTCTGGGGCTATGAAGCAATCGAATTGATGGGCACAAACGTGAGGTCGCTGGTGGTGGCAAACAATGTCGAGCTGGTGGATAGGCAGTTTGCGGCGGCTAAGCATTCCAAGTTTCCCGTAAAATTGGAAATCCAGATTTCGCGAAAAGATCGCTCCCTGGCAGACATCGAGCTCACAGCTGAGTATTCCACGTCTGCCTCCAGCTTTTTTTGTGTGATCGCCGATATAACGGAAAGGAAAGATGCTGAGCGTTATAAGCAACAAGTGATGCAAATGCTCAGCCATGATCTGAAATCTCCGCTTACTGCCTTGCAGTTCTCGCTGGCGCTGATTGCCAAAGGCAAATATGGCGCGCTGTCCGAAGACGGTGAAAAGATGGCTCTTTTGGGCGAAAAGAACATCGACAGATTAATCGGGTTGATCAACCAACTGCTCGATTTACATAAGATGGAATCCAATAAACTGGACCTGACACTGAGCGATTCTAAACTGCAAGAGATTATCAACGATGCTGTCGGATCGGTGCAAAGTTATGCCGATGAGCAAGAGAGCACAATTACCGTCGAATGTGCTGAGATCTCAATCTCAGTTGACCAGGACAGGCTCTTTCAGGTTTTTGTCAATTTGATCTCAAACGCCATAAAGTACTCGCCGCCCGGCAGCCGCATCGTCGTCACAGGCAAAACCTTGCCTGGTGACTGGCTGGTCGAAGTGCGTGTGACAGACAATGGCCCGGGCATCGCCCCGGAGCATCAGGCGCACATATTCGACCAGTTCTACCGGGTAAAATCGCAGGCCCAGAAAGATGGAACCGGCCTGGGGCTGGCGATTTGCAAAGCGATAGTTGAGTCCCACGGCGGCAAGATAGGCGTGGACAGCAAGGACGGCACAGGTTCTAGCTTTTGGTGCCACCTACCGGCTAAGACGGGAAAGTAGCTTGGCTTTGAAGAATTTCAAAGCAGGCTGCGAACACCTCAACGTTTTTGTAACCTTACTGCCCTAGTATGTGGTCACTTGGAAACAGAAGCGAACCGCACAAATTCAAATCGAACGGCACTTCTGGTCTTCTTACCAACCGCCCAGATTCTATAGCCCAGATTCTATAACCCTAATAAACTGATGGCACCACCACCGGTGCCCCGGGAGGACTTCTCATGAGCCCACTTATCCCATACCTCGCTCTCAGTTTGGCATCCGCTCAACCAGGTTTCTGCGGTAACCAATATCAAAATTCATCCTCACCCAAGCAAGTCACCAGTCAAATCGCTAATCAAGTCAGTGACGTTACTAAACACTCCTGCGCCTATGGACAGTTCCAAATGGTTCTTCCTCTTGAAGAGACCATCGAGGTTTGCAGAAAAGAGCTCAGTGCAGCCGACTTCAGCGTTCTACAGCTGGGGCAAAGGCGGCTGCTCGGCTGCAGAAAAGGCTCGACGACATCCTTCATCTTGCTCACTCTTGAGCAATCAAGCGCACAATGCACCGATGTAATGTGTGTCTTTCACAACTAATTTATTTCGCGACACAAAAGAGTAGGATCCTATGATCATTCATAAAGTTTAGAGGGAAGAAGCAAGAGGAGAGGTGAAAGCCTTTCCTCTTATATTCTGACCCGCTGTGCCGAAAACAACCAGACAATTATTAGCGTGAAAAACCTACTCTTCATCTGCCTCCTGGGACTATTAACAGCCTCCACCAATACCAACAATTTGGTGGCGGATGGACAGTGGCAGATGTACAACAAGATGGGCAATGACTCACTGAGTCAAAACTGTGATGGCTCCTTACATCTGGATACAGCCGAAAATACCGATAGAGACCCTGGAATTTTTCACGAAATTGATCTTTCCAAACAGCCCCGCGCCGAAGATGGACAGCCCCTGCATGTCAAATTCTGGGCAAAATCATCCGATTCTCAGCCTTTGACTGCAGCTGTAATGCAAAGCAAATATCCGTTTGCACAGACCACGCACGAAACGCAGTATCTAACGCCCTCCTGGAAACAATATGAATTCGATTGCGTAGCCCCGGGCAATGCTGATGGGCTGTGGCTTCATTTCAAAACAAAGGGGGCAACCGATATTAAGGAGATCGGTGTGACAGCCGAATCAGCTGCAGATCTCGGTTTGAATGCGCATGATTTGACCGCGCAGGGATGTGAAAGCAACATCGATAAATATCGCAAAGGGAAGATAGAGGTCGAAGTTCTCGATCAGTCTGGAAAACCGCTGCCGAAGGCAGATGTACAGATCAAGCAGACAAAACAGTCCTTCCTCTTCGGAACAGAAATTCAAGGTCTGAATCCAGACGCTCAGTCCCAATCACAGCTCGACTACCAAAAAGCGTTGAAAGAGACTTTCAACTTCGCCACTGTCACTCCTTATTGGCCGCACACAGAGAAGCATTCCGGGCAAGTGAATTTTGACAGCTTTGATAAACAAATTGATTGGCTTTCCGCCAATGACATGACGATCAAGGCACATCCGGCATTCTGGCCGCACTATACACCTGGCTTTGTGCCTTCCGATCCGGAACAAGCGGCGCCGATGATTGATGAACACACCAAACAATTCGCTGAGCATTTCAGTAAATTCCCCCATATGAGATTCATCGAAAACAATGAAATATGCGCGGCTGAAGCGGATGCGTCGCAGAACGGAGCGATCAATTGGGTGAAGAAAGTGGGCGCCGTCAACGCTGTCGAGAAAGAAACTGCGATCGAGCAAAAGGCGATCGGAACCAATCATCCTGTAGAAATCGTCTACAACGATTATCAAAGCAATGAGCAAGAAATGGCGATGCTCGACCGGCTGCAAGCAGATGGAAAGCTGCCGGACGCGATTGGCATTCAAATGCATATGACACAAGGAAATTGGCCGCTGGAAAAAGTGGAGCACATAATCAATAAGCTGTCGAAGTATGGAAGACCCATTTACATAAGCGAAATCTCGGTTTTAAGTGGAGAGCATCGCATCGGCAGCGACGATCATCCGTCACTGGATTGGAAGAGCACCAGGGATGGTGAAAGGGAACAGACTGAATACGTTGAAAAATTGTACAGAGTGCTTTATAGCAACCGGCACGTGAAGGGCATCACCTGGTGGGATCTCAGCGATAAGAATTCATGGCAGGGCGCACCACGCGGGTTGTTGCGCGAAGACATGTCGCCTAAGCCGGCGTACGATCGGTTGCACAATCTCATTCAAAATGAGTGGCGCTCAGATGTGCATACCAAGACTGACGAAAGTGGTGCCGTCGAGCAGCGCGTCTTTGCCGGTGACTACGACATTACTGTGTCGGATGCGCAGGGGCATCAGGTCCAGCACGTCCATGCGCACGTAGACGAAGGCGAAGACTGCAAAACAGTCAAGATAAAACTGGACGGTCATATTTAGGATCTTCCGGAGCCGCTTAATCCTGGAGCGCAGGCGTTCCACCTGCTTCGAAACCGTTTTTCTGACGGGGCAACATCTCGTCCATGGCGCGAAGATCGTCCATGTTTGGTAGGATGAACTCCATGACCAAGCAGCTGACGTCCCAGCCACGCTCCCGCAAACGCCAGATTACTACTCTGGTGCTGGCAGCAGCATTCTTGCTCAATGGGTTAGTCTGCTCAAGCGCCAGATCGGAACAGTCCGAAACGCCTGAACAGAAGCTGTTGTCTTTGCCTGAGGCCAGGCAGTACATGCTCAAGTTGATCAATAAGGATCGCGCCCGTGCCGGTTTGAAGCCTGTGAAGCTGGACCGCATTGCTACCGAAGTGGGGCAAAAGCACGCCGAGGAGTGTTCAGAGCATCTTTATCTGGCGCATTGGGACTTGCTGGGAAGAAAGCCGTGGGAGAGATACACGGAGCTTGGTGGCAAAGCATCGGCAGCGGAGAACGTAGCCTATACAGGACTATATATGGATGGGGTGCCGGCGCCCAATCTTCTGCCCTCGCTGCCCAACCAGATGTTCAATCCCAAGAACCTGGAGGAGATGGAATCAAGCATGGTGAACGAAAAACCGCCGCATGACGGGCACCGTGTCAATATTTTGGACCCCCATCACACCAGCGTGGGACTTGGTATTTCTGTTGCTGCGGATGGACAGTTCAGCCGGGTCACACTGGATCAAGAGTTTCTCAACGACTATGGAACTTTTGATGACCTGCCGCTAAAGCTCAATCCAACCAAGCCGATTTGTGTTGGAGGCACGCTAAAAAACGGCTATCAGCTGTCGTCCATAGATTTGGAATGGGAGCCGACTCCGCAGCCGATGACTCCTGCCCAGCTCAACACCACAAGCTCTTATGGATGGCCTGAAAACACGGTTATGACTTGCTGGCCGCCACCATATGTTTCGCCAGTGCCAGTTCAAGTTACTCCCTTTGGAGAGAGCGAGACGTTCAATGTCGCGATTCCACCGTTGAGCCGCCCCAGCCCCGGTGTCTATTACGTAATCATCTGGGCGCGCAGCAAGAAGAATAAGGACGACCAATTCGTCGCCTCGGTGCGAACGCTTTCGCTCGGTCCTCGGGCGACACTACTGGCGATGGCGCATCCAAAACCAAAGTTTGACAGCGCAAAGGAGAACGCAAAAGAGAGCGCAAAAGAAGGAGAGCCAAAAGGGGGAAAACCGAAAGCTTCAATGCCAAGCTCTCTGCCTGACATGACGAAATTGTACTTCCACCCTGAGTTGGCCGGCAGCAGAGTGATTCCGGCTACGGCCGGTGAGGGCGGCTTGCGCCCCGATCTTTCCAAGTTCTTTGCCAAACCCACTCTGCCACCAGGGGTAGAGTCACCGGAGAAACAAGAATCAGATCATCCGGACCATCCGGACCATCCCGATAACCGCAAGTTGTTCTTTCATCCAGGCGCACCACCTTAGGACAAGCTTGATGCTGAGTGGTCACTCATCATTGGGCGGGTTGGGCGTCTCGAAATCGTGAATGAAATTTTTGAGCACGAAATACGATATCTTCGGATCGCCTTCAGCATTTATCACTCCACCAGTATTTCCGAGCCAGGCGTTCTTCTCGCTGGCATCCCAGAGTGAAATCCCATTCGCGCTCTCACTTGAGGTGGCCATCTTGTACCAGGCAAGCAACTCTTCAGCTTGCTTTTCTTGGGCTTTTCTCTGGTCACTGCCTAGAGGATCCAGATGATGTTGGGCCCGATAAGCTTCTTCCTCTTGCACTGCTTTAGTCACCTCTGGGGACATTTTTGTCTCGTCAAAATCGGGGGCTGCAGTTGTCTCAACGGTCAACTCGCTCAGATAATTCTTCATATCCGGATGTTCGCGTTTGCGAAACTGCTGATACATCGAAAGCAACGAATCGCTTTCATTCATGGATTCCGGAAGCGGCGCCCCGTTCTGTCTGCGATCCGTATAGTCTGAAGCAAACTGGTGCGCTTCAAATCCGAATGCGTCTGGATGATTGGCATCCTGACTAACCTTTAGATCGTTCGATTGCGTTTTCTGATCGACCAGATATTCGTTCTCCAGAAGTTTGGTGTTTTCCATGCCATTAGCGCAAAGATCATGTTTGATCCAGGCATTGACTTGATTGATGACAGCTGCGGGACCGTCGTCGGCGATCCATTTTGTCAGTCCGTTGTCTACTTTATCCCGTACCTGTTGCCCGTTGGCGTCACGAATCACTCGTCCGAACTCATCCGTCTTCGCTTGCTGCATAACATCAGTAGAGTTCATCTCATTGATTTCGACATATGCAATTTCATTGCCAAATTTCTTGCCGAAGTGATCGATGACCTGTTTTGCATGATCCTCAGTAACATCTTTGGTGTACTGATCCTGGCTCAGGTGTGGATCCTTTTCTTTTGCCTGGGCATAGCCTTTATCCACCCAGTCAGGGTAGCAATCGGCCCAAACAACCGGATGCAGCTTTACTTTCATTCCGTACTTTTGCGCTAATTCGACTACGTGGTCGACTTGAGTATAATCAGCTTTACCTTCCTGCCCTTCTATCTGATTCCAGTAAACTGGGATGGTAAGTGTATTTAGGCCCATCTCTTTCAGTTGCTGGAGAAGCCTTTCTTTCTCTTGTTCAGTTGGCGTATTGTCTTTCTTATACTGAGCGATCCCCTCTTGAACCGCTTCCATCTGTTTAGCTCTATCATCCGGATACTCTTTCTGAGCCTGTTGGACAAGCTTGTCCAAATCATGTTCGGTGGGCCGAACGTTTTGATCAACCAACTTATTGCCGATGGCGCCGAACATAAATGAAGAGTCAGTATTCTCTCGAGATCCGGGAGCGCGGGCGTCCCGCCCGCTTGCTGGGCCCGGCTGTTCGTACTGCTTGATTGCTGTCGCCGGATCGAGGCCAGGAGCGCTGTCTACCTCTTGCAGGTTGAGACCTTTGATCTCAATTTGTCCGGGTTCTTGCTCACGCCCGAGACTCAATTTGAAGTTGAGGGGTTTACCGTCTTTGGTGGATGGCACCACTTCGTAGAAATCGTATGAAGTGTATCCGTCTTTATCCTTGGCTTTATCTGGCTCGTTCAGGTTGATCCGTTGTGTCATCGACTGCTTGTATGGAGGCTCGGATCCCATTATTTGCACGGTCATATTATTGTCGCCCGTTGATTTGGCCTTAAATTGCACATGCACAAGATGACCAAGATCAACGTTTGGATGATCTTCCTGAAATTTCTTCTGCAGTGGCGTTACAGGATGGAACTGATAATCGATAGGCTGCGTGAAGACAGCTTGCTCCCCATGAATACGATCTTTGACGTCAATGGTAATCTTTGAATCACCATCGGCGTCCTTAGACGTAGAGAGCTTGAGTGGAAGCTGGTCGTTGGTCTTCTTGTCGCCTTCAAGTTTGAATTCCGGTCCGATAAGGTTTTTTGTAGCGTGATCCGGTCCATTCAGTTGGTTCTCGTTGGATTGCTGATCCCCCACCGGTTTTGCTTCTCCTTCTCTGGCAACCGCAGTCACACTTGCTTCCCGACCAACAGCAGTCATATTCGCCCCGTCCGGCGTTGCGGCGAGCCCGACTTTCATCGCAGTTGGCTTGGCAGGATCGTTTTCAGTTAGTTGCAATGACGGCAAGCAGCTCAGTTCTTTGTCAGAAGGGGTCAGACGAAATTGATCTGGAGTGGAGTCGCATGAGTAGAGGTTTGCGGCTATTCCAGACCAGGGTGAATAGTGCCGCTCGACTGCAGGCGATTTGTCGGACGTTTTGTCTATATCCATGACCGATTCTCGAGATGCGGCTAGTAAACAGCTGGCGCCCGTGCCGAGAGACTGCCTGAAGGTTAGGCTCGTCTGGCGTTTTGCTGGAGATATACTAGTGATTCAAGGTTAAAGAAAGGTTGAGGTCTTATGGATCTTCCTTTATGGATCTAAGCCCCTGTGGGCACTTCCTTGATGTGATTGCGCTAGTTTGCTCTGGTGCTTAAGTGTTTCCACAAGACCAATGCGATGATTTAGCTGCGTTTGTTCGTGTGTGGCGGTGCACCAACGGAGGCAGCCGTGAGTACTGCCAATCGCCAATCGGCAATAGCAGTATCGTAATCACCATTAGCAGCGGCCGCTTCGCCTTTTTGTGCCAGTCCTCTCCAATCATCAGAGGGAAATGCGGCATTGAAGGAGAACAGCCCAACGACAAACCCAACAGTTGCTGCAGCAACAGAAATTTGATTGCGAGGTCTCAGCAGTCGACTAATGGTGGCACGAATTGTACCCATAGTGCGGTTGAGATTTTTGTGCAGAGTAGGCACTGAAAGCAGAGTATCTCTGATCCAAGCAAATTCACTCTGCAAATCCTCCATCGACTGCTGGCGATCTATTGGCTGCTTCTCTAACGCTTTCATAATCAGCTTTTCCAAACCCGGTGGAAGGTCGAGATCCGGGCGCGAAACAGAGATCGCAACAGCTCTATGCTTAACACGGTGAAGAATAGTGCGAATGACATTGTCGCCGCCAAAAGGAGGTTTGCCCGTCAGCGACTCATACATAACTACGCCCAGAGAATAGATATCTGATCTTGCATCCATTTTCAGCCCGAGGCACTGTTCGGGACTCATGTAAGCGGGCCGAACACTGCGGGCAATACCAAGATCGACCTTGACGAAATCCACTTTGTCCTTTTCCTGGATAATCATTATGTTGCCGGGTTTGAGATCTCTGTGCATCACGCCTTTTCTGTGTGCATGCGCAAGCGCTTCGCAGACTTGGGCAAAGATATTGAGGAATCGAGTGAGCTCCAAAACTCCTTCTGCGCGGATGATCTCCTCAAGAGTTTTGCCATCCAAGAAATCCATGATCAGATAAGGCTGACCATTGGCTGCTCTGCCCGAGCCGTACACCGAAAGGAGATTGGGGTGCGTGAGCCTGCTGGCAGCGCGCGCCTCCTGGGCAAATCTTTCGACGCAGGCCGGATCCGCAGCCAATTCTTTGTGCAGTAATTTAATGGCTATTGTTTTCAAAAGGTCACGATGGCGAGCTCGATAAACCACGCCCATTCCGCCCTGGCCCACGACTTTGACCAGCATGTAATCTTTGACTTCCGGAAAATCTGGCTCTTGCTTAGAGGCAGGTTGGACTTTCAGCATCATCAATTATCCTCTGGTATCGTATCCGCTCTGCGTCTAGCATGACTTTCCGTGCCGGTTCAACATATGCGGAACTGCAACTAATCTAAAAGCAATCGTGAGACGCATCCATAAAAATTAGTAATCGGTGGCAAATGAGTCTATACAGAGGATCGAAAATTTCGACACCAGCCGTATTAAATTCCAACACGGGCATTTAAATCCAAATGTTAGACTATTGCTTAGTGCACTCAGCTGGAATGCAGGCAAAGGCAATGACTACTGTTCACCGAAAAGAGGCGAAGGACAATTCGGCGGAATTGAAACACGGTGCTCACATGGATCGGGAGCGCTTCCATCTTTTGTACGAGCAAATGCCCGCTGACTTTCGAGCCGAATTGATTGGTGGGGTAGTGCACGAGCCATCGCCTGTCAGTCGCAGCCACGGCAAAAACCACGCATTGTTAGGCCACATCCTTGGAACATATGAAAATAAAACGCCTGGCGTCGAGCTGCTGAATGATTCCACCGTTATGCTGGGAGACCAAGATGAAGTGCAACCAGATCTTTTGTTGGGACTTCGTCCGGAAGTTGTCTGGTCAACTCGGTTAGGCCGACAAAGTTTTGACTTGAAGATTTGAACGGAACAGAGACAAATGCGGGTTGCGGCGTGGACAGGGCAGCTTCTTAAATCTATCTGAGCCTGGAGATGCACCTTGAGACACACTTGTTGGGGTTACCAAATTTGGTAACCCTCAAGATTAAACGAGATTTGTCAACGTCTTCTAAAAGGCAGTTCCTGTCTTGCTCTACAAGGTTTTAGATTTCTTCGCCCTGATTGTCAAGGTTGCCAAATTTGGTAACCCGCACCTCAGAATCTGAAATTTCCAAAGAGAGGTACCCTTCCCCGTATGCGTACCTACGTACAGAATTCTCAACCAGGATTCGCTTACTTCTTCGTCAGCTCTTTAATTCGCCCTTTTGCATCGTTAGCGAATTGACCTGCTGGGGCTGCCTTCAAGTACCTTTCGTATGCCGCTTTTGCTTGTGGAATGTTCTTCAACTGCTCATAGCATGTGCCGAGGTAGTACAGTGCCTCTGCTTGATTTTTGGGATCCAGTTGGAATGCCTTCTCGTATACCTTCACTGCTTGCGCGAAATTATTATTTCCCTGGTATGCAGTACCCAGGTTTTTGTAAGTATCGGCATCATCACTTATTCGCAGCGCTGCTTCGTAATCGGCGATAGCGCCTACAAGATCAGGCTTGGGAGTTGCCGTTTGTTTGGTGATGGCAGACTGCACAAGTGGTGCCGCTTTGGCTGCAAGTGCTGCGGTCAGAACTTGCTTATATGCCGCTTCCTTGGGATTCATTTTCTGGGCCTTGCGATAATTCTCGATCGCTAGATCAAGCGAGGCGGGATCGTTCTTGCCCTGATAGGCAGTGCCCATGCTGTAATAATAGGATGGCTCGTTTGGCGAAGCGGCAATCGCTTTTTTGTATTGCTCAATGGCTTCATCCAGTTTATTGTCGGTCTGCAATTTTACGGCAGCGTCATAAGCAGTTTGCGCTTCACCCTGCTTGGCTGACTCCGCCTTGGTTACCATCTTCTGCACATCAGCTGGATGCGAACGCAAATTAAGGATGCGCTGGTTGGCATTGCCGGCATAATCGCCTTTCGGCAAAGCCTTAACATAGCGTTCGTAGTCTGATATCGCTAGTGGTGCAGCGCCGGCATTTTCATCCAACAAAGCAATGTAGTACCAGTTAGCGGCTTCGTTCTTAGGATCGAGGTCAACCGCTTTCTTGAATGCTTCTCGCGCATGCACCCAATCTTCCATTTGCTGATAAGCGCTGGCTAGATTCGTCCATCCATGAGCATAGCTGGGATCAGCCTGGAGAGCCTCCTGATAGAGTTTAATCGCACCTGGCAGATCGCCCGCTGTTTGCTTCTTGATCGCCTCATCCATGATGCCACCAGATTGCAAAGCTTTGGCGGCAGCTAAAATCTTCGGATAATCCTTATTGGTGGGTTTCATCTTGATCGCAAGTTGATATTGAATTACGGCGTTGACTAGATCACCCTTTGCCTGATAGGCAGTGCCAAGCGCGTAAACGTAAGCATCCTCTTTTGGCGCCTTGGCAATCGCCACTAGATACTTCGCAACTGCTTCATCATTGTTGGCGGGGGTGGCAGTCTGTGCCTTCACCCCGGCATCATATGCTTCAGCGGCAGCACGCGCATCAGCCACTTGAGTTGTTGTCTGCAACTTGACGGTGTTGGCGACATTGGATGCCAGTCTCTTAGAGGCATCCTGAGCATCACCAGCATATTGACCCTTCGCAGCTTGATGGAGATATTGCTGATACTCCTGATAAGCCTTGTTGCCGTTGCCAAAGTTCTCATCAATTTTCGCCATCCAGAACAAATCGCCGACTTCATTCTTGTTGTCGAGGTCATACGCCTTTTGATACCACTCGCGGGCTTCCTGGAATTTGTCTGTCGCTTGCAGGGCAATGGCAATGTTTGTCATCACTCGTGCATTCTGCGGAGTCTTCACCAGCACTTGCTTATACATCTCTATAGCGCCTGCGTTATCACCTTTGGCTTGCTTCTCGGCAGCTTGATCCACCAGCGGTCCAACAGACAATTCAGTCGCCTCTTTTAATACATTCTTGAAGTCTTTATTACCCGGCTCCTTAGCAAGGGCTTTGTTGTAATAAGTAATGGCTGAAGCGTAATCCTGCTTCTGTTGGTAGCAAGTACCGATCGAATAGTTGTAGTCAGCATTATCCGGATGGATGGCCAACGCCTTTTGATATGACTCAATCGCTTGATCGAACTGTTTCGCTTTTTGGAAATTGATGGCAGCCTGATAAGCATCATCAGCTGTCTTATCTTGCGCAAGCTCAGCATCAGATTTGATCTTCTGCGTGTCCTTGATGTTCTTGTTCAGCGCCGTGCATCGATCCTTCGCTGCCGCCACATATGTTCCTGTGGGTGCTAACGCCAGATATTTCTGATAGCCTGATCGCGCATCCTCTCCATTGCCAAAGTTTTCATCAATGGCGGCAATGAAATAGAGGTCATTGATCTGTCCCTTCTTATCGAGGTCATACGCCTTTGCATAAGCATCGCGAGCGCGGTGATATTCTTGTCGCGCGTATTCTGCGCTGGCGATGTTGTACAGCAATGAAGCATTATCGGGAGTCAGTGCCAGCGCTTGCGTATAAAGGGCGATCGCACCAGGGTAGTCCTTAGCTTTATGCTTCTGCACAGCGGCTTCAATTATAGGCGCAGCCTGAGCCACTTTCGCTCCTGCCAGAGCCTTCGGATAATCTTTATTCTTCGGATCTAAGTTAATCGCTAATTGATACTCCGATTTAGCACCATCCCAATTTTTCATTTGCTGGTATGTAGCACCAAGCGAGAAGTGTGTTGCTGGATCATTCGGGTTGTACTTCAGCACCTCCTGAAACGCCATCATCGCTTCCTGATACTTGCCTGCCTTAAAGAGGTCGCCACCATTTTTGTATTGAGTCTCGATAATTTTGTCTTTGCGGGCAGCAGACGCTGTCGAGACGCCTTGCTGGGCCGCCTGATTGCCAGGATTGATTTTCAAAGCCTGATTGTAAGAAGTGAGGGCATCATCGTACTTATCCATAGCCTGATAAACGGTGCCGATGTTCACCCAAACGGCATCGTTTTTCGGATCGGCTTGGGCAGCCAGTTTATACTCCGCCAACGCTGGTTCGTATTGCTTTCTTGTTTGCAGATCAACACCGGCATTGATGTGTTTGGACACGGCCGCTGCGGCCTTTGCCGCTGGCAATGCCGCTAAGAGCCGCTGGGCAGTAGCGTTTTGCTTGCCTGGGCTGAAGCGAATCGCCTGCGTATACTCCTGCTGGGCTTGCCCGAAATCACCTCTATATTGAAATGCTTGTCCGAGACCGACGTGGTTTTCCGGAGCCAGAGGATTCTCTCGCAAAGCTTCTTCCCAACCGGCAACAAGTGCATCTTGCACTTCCGGATCATCTGATTTGAAGCCAATCGCTTTTCCGTAACAGACAATGGCATTGGGAATATCTTTCTTGGCCTGAAAAGCCTGACCTAGTTTTATCTCAATTTCCGCACCATCTGCCAGTTTTGCCGCAGCCTGAAACTCGGCAATCGCTTTATCGTTTTCATCGCGCACACGATAAACATCACCGAGCTTGGTATGAACCTTGGGATCATCTTTAATTTTCAGAGCTTCCGAATATTCAATGATCGCCCCAATAAAATCTGGGTTTGGTGGCTGACGCGCCTGATCGCCAAGGTCCACTCGATCTTTGAATGAGTGTGGATCTTTGCCCATGATTTTGATGATCCCTTCCACGTTTTGCAAAGTGGTGGGATTGCTGCGGTTCAAATAAAGGGCTTCATGGAATTGCTTGAGCGCTTCTTTAGGAGTGTTGCGCAACTGCAAACCGTAGTTGTTATGAGCAATTGCCAGGTTGTCTCGGGCAAGCTGATAGCCCGGATCGAGTTTTAGCGCTGCTTTGAATTTTTCAATGGCGAGGGCATAGTTATTTGATTTAAGTGCATTGACGCCGTCGTTGTTTAAGCTGATCACAGTAGTTGCGTCAGCGGCGTAGACGAACGTCCAGGTTCCTGGAACAGTTGCCGTGAGGGTGATTGTGCAGGCCAATAACGAATTTACCAGCCAAAAACGAGATCTTGAAAAGCGACTGACCACCTTGAAACCTCAATCAAAACTGACGCCCTTGTCGCTATCGATTCTAAATCATCGACAGCCCTAACTGGACCGGGATTTACCCTGAAGGGCAATAAATAAAAAATTCGCGGTCAGACTTCCGGCTCAATCAACCCGTAGTTTGTGTCTCTTCGGTGATAAACAGTGTTCACCTGGTTACTTTCCGCATTGATAAACATAAAGAAGTCGTGTCCAAGCAAATCCATATGTTTGCAGGCTTCTTCAGGCATCATCGGTTTGAGCGGGAATCTCTTTGAGCGCACGATTTTAGGTCGGGTCTCCTCAAGGGCAATCTCCCGCTTCACTTCCGCATCAGTATCAACTTCCGGGCTGACATCCACGCTGTCAAGGTCACGCTCTTTGCCTTTATTACCTTTGTGGTAATAGCGCGTCTTGTATTTGCGCAACTGGCGTTCAATCTTGTCGGCTACCAAATCGATGGAAGCGTACATATTTTCGGTCGATTCCTCGCCCCGAATAACAGAACCGTTCAGTTTGATCGTGATTTCCGCCGTCTGGCTGTCAGCCACTGATGGATTTTTGGCGACACTGAGCAAGGCAGTGATGTTGAGTCCGTGATCGAAATGTTTCTGCGACCGCTGCAACTTCTCCATTAAATAGTCTTTCAGGGCGGGTGTCAGGTCTATGTTGCGTCCGGTTACTGTCACTTGCATGGGCAGACCTCCGTGTCTAGGTGGAAACGACCGCAGGCACAAGATGCGCACGGCTGCTTACTGCGTGCGCGTTCAATGCTGTAAAAATCTTCGATGGACCGTTCAAACTTCGTCTTTTCAAACTTCGCTTTGGATCTGGACATCTCTTATCATCATGATCGAATTCCAGGTTCCTGGCATACGTCACGGCGCATATTTAAAGAATCGCCACAATGTATACAATAAGCCGACCAGAGTCAACAGAGCAGAGCGCCTTGAATTCTATTTTCCTTGTACCCGGCGGCCTGTGGATCAAACGAATTTCCAAGCAGCCTGGACTCCTCTGGTTGGTAGATTATCTCTTCAGAGTGATAGGCACGTTATGGTTGGTGATTTTCGCTGTTTCTGCGTCCCGTTTGCCATGGGGAAATTGGTACCGACCTGAGCATTCAGAATTCCGCAGACTCAGGTACCAACCTGAGCATTCAGAATTCCGCAGACTCAGGTACCAACCTGAGCGTTCGGAATTCCGCAGACTCAGGTACCAACCTGAGCGTTCAGAATTCCGCAGACTCAGGTACCGACCTGAGCGTTCGGAATTCACACAATATTCACCGTAAGCGTTTAGCGCAGACTGGAGCTTGCTTGCAGGACAAGCTGGGCAGCATCGAGGTAGCTGAGCGGTTTTGAGACGACGGCGGGTTTTTCAGCAGCGAACGCCGGTTGCGAGAACCAATGCCCGTTTGTCGTCTTCCTGTTGGCGGTCTTGGCATTTGCTTTGCCGCCTGAGCTTCTCACTTCAACAAGAGAGGCAACCACTTTATATGCCTCTTGAGATTCAATCGGTTGATTCAAATCGGGGCCATTATTGGCCTTTTCCAAAACGCCTGAGCGATCAAGGAACGCCGCGGCAGTTTCAGCCGTCATGCCCTGCGGCTTGCCTACATAGATCTGGCGCACGAGCATTTTGTAAAACTCGCCGCGCATCATGGCTTGCGCCGGGTTGACATTGGCTGGTGACTCGATAATTCCTTTCTTGATCATCTCGCGCAAAGCAGCCAGACGGAAGCGGGAGTTGACCGGGAAATATTCAGAATAGTGGGAAATGCACTCCATCTGGTCGGCTGTCATCCTTTGATTTGGATACAGGCTGGCAGACGTGGCAGCGCTTTCTTGACAGGCCTTGAAGAACTGATTTATCGAAGCAGAGGTGGTGCCCATGGCATCGCCAATCACGTGGATCTCCACATCGGGTCGGCCGACCAGCTGGCGTACACGCTGCACGGTCGCTTTGGTGTATTCGTAGGGATCGAGCTTTTTGTACTTGCTGTTCCAATAATTCATCGGGGCGATCACATCGTAGTACTGACCAAGCATTGGCCAGGGGATCTGGGCCACCTGTGGTGCCATATTGAGCGGACTATATACAACCGCGATCATCGGATAGGTGGAGCCAAGTGAGTGCCGCAGTCTCAGGCTGTATGCTTCAACTTTGGCCGCGGTCAAGTCTTTTTCCAGGTTCGCAGCCAACCCGTCCATATGTTGACCTGAGGCACTTTGAAAGTGACAGGCCTCAATCAGCTTGTCGGCATCGGCTTCAGGGGAGCGCAGCTCGGCAAAAGACCAGGCCAGCACGCGAATCTTGTAGCGATGACAGGCGTCGATTAGCGGTCCCAGTTTCTCAGGATGCACAACAGCTTCGGTGTTACTGCGCGAAACCTGCACAAACAGGTTGCGAATGCCTTTGCTATGAAGTTTCAGACAGTAAGACTCATAATCTTCCTCGGGATAATTCCACATATTCATCCAGATGCCCGGCCCATCAGCCAGCCCTTCGGCAGGCGAAGCTGCGCGGCTCATCACCGGTGGTGCCAAAAGGGCGAGCAATGCCACCGCAAGCGCACTTATTTCCCGACAAAGCTTCATCTACACCTGACTCTCTAGTAAGCGGTTTCCCTTTGAGACATTATACCCATTGACTTCCAGAAAGCCACCAGAAAAATCAAACAATATGCTTTTCAAGCACTCTCGATATATAAACCGAAAGAGGGCGCTGATGCCACTTTCCGAAGACGAATGGACCTTGCTGCTATCATTGACGGTCAAACCGGGGTTATTTCGTAAGTTTAAGCATCGGACGGCTGTAGACAAGGGTTTCCGCACATCATGAAAATCGCGCTGGCACAGATCAACACGACGGTTGGCGACATCGATGGCAATGTCGATAAAATGATCCGCTTTGCTCACGACGCGGCAGCTGCAGGTGCCGACCTGATTATCTTTCCGGAGCTTGCCATCTGCGGATATCCGCCAATGGATCTACTTTTGAAGGAAAGCTTCTTGCAGTCTAATTTGCGCGGTCTGGAAAGGCTGAAAGAGGCAGTCGTTGGCATAAATGTCGTCGTCGGCTACGTTGACACCAACCCTGGTAGCGGCAAGCCTCTATATAACGCCTGTGCCTTCATCCAAGATAAAGAAATCAAAGCAGTTCAATATAAGACACTGCTGCCTACTTACGATGTCTTTGATGAAGACAGATACTTTGAACCAGCCCGCCATTATTCATCTGCCAAAATAGCCGGCATGTCCTTCGGTCTTTCCATTTGCGAAGACATCTGGAACTCCAAAGAACTTGATCCAAAGCCGCGATATCAAGTAGACCCGATTGAAAGAATCGCCGAAACACACCCGACAATTCTTATCAACATCTCAGCCTCGCCATTTTGCATAGGCAAAGAGCACATCAGGCATGACCTGGTGCGCAGCCATGCGCGCAAACACGGCATTCCCATTTTCTATCTCAATCTGGTGGGCGGAAATGACGAGCTCGTTTTCGACGGCAACTCCATAGTCGTAGATGCCGACGGCAAGCTGGTGGCCTCAGGCAATGCCTTTGAGGAAGATCTCTTCTACGTTGATATCGCATTCGATACCAAAGGCAAACCGTCGCTCACCGGTGTGGTGAAAGAGAATCCTGTCGACAAACGTGTGACAAGCTACAAGGCGGTCGTCTTGGGCACCCGCGATTATGTGCGCAAATGCGGATTCAAGAAAACAGTGATCGGTCTGTCCGGCGGCATCGATTCCGCTTTGACTGCTTGCGTGGCAGTGAAGGCAATCGGAGCCGAAAACGTGCTCGGCGTAGCCATGCCCTCGCCATATTCGTCACAGGGATCACTTGATGATGCTAAGAGCCTAGCGGCAAATCTTGGTATCGAATATAGAGTCGTGCCGATCGAAAAGGCAATGCATGCATATGACGATATGCTCGCCCCTATTTTTGCCGGGCGCCCGCCTGACGTAACGGAAGAGAACGTCCAGGCACGCATTCGCGGCTGTGTTTTGATGTCAATTTCAAACAAGCTGGGACATCTGGTTTTGACCACCGGCAACAAGTCGGAGCTGGCGGTTGGCTACTGCACCTTATATGGTGACATGTGCGGCGGTCTGGCGGTGATTTCAGACCTGCCGAAGACGCTCGTTTACGACGTCTCCCGCTATATCAATGAAGAGGCAGGAAGAGAACTGATTCCGCAGTCGACCATAGACAAAGCTCCTTCGGCAGAGCTGCGCCCTGGACAGCTCGATCAAGACTCTTTGCCGCCATATGCGGTGCTGGATGGAATTTTGCAGGAATACGTAGAGAAAAGGCGCAAAGCTGATGAAATTGTGAATCTGGGTTATGCTCCGGAAGTTGTGCGCGACCTGATCAATAAGATCGATCGCAATGAGTATAAAAGGCACCAGGCGGCGCCCGGGCTCAAGGTTACAGCCAGAGCGTTCGGCGTCGGCTGGCGCATGCCAATCGCTCAAAAGTTCCAGGAGACTGTGACTGAGGAGACTTTTCAAGCATCTCCCAAATGATATGCTATTAAGCAACTGGTCGGCAGCGCCGCAGCCCAACACACCGCTGGTGAGGTCTTATGAACAAAAAGGATGAAGAAATTCAACGAAAGTTAGCGGAGTTGGAATCGGCGGTTCTGAAGGAAACTCCTATGCATCCCTCAATCATTGAGGGGGGTCGCACTGATTTGAGCCACAACCCTACCAGTCAAACTACCGGCGGCAACTTAACTACGCAAACCACCAGCGTGACAAATGATCTTTGCTATTTCGGCGGCATCGGACTCATCCTCACCGGGCTTTTCATGTTCTTCAACCACTTGAAAGTGGGCACCGGCTTTCTCAATATGCTCGGCATGGCTGGGGGAGGTTTTGGGCTTTTGCTCATTCCATTGATGATTGGTATTGGCTGGCTTATCTACGATCCCAAAAGTAAAATCCCCTGGATCTTGACGGCCGCAACTTGTGCGGTAATATGTTTTTCCGTGCTCAGCAGCCTTATAATGTCTTTCCCGCAAATGACTTTCCTGGGAATGATTCTGATGCTCCTTCCCTTTGCAGTCGGTGGTGCCTTGCTGTTGAAAGGGATTGGCGGACCTAAAGGGATAGAGGATAAACTGAAAACCAAGTCATGACCAATGTGGAAACCGCAGTCGCGCCAGAACAGCTAATTGTCAGAAAGAAAAATTCAGGAGTGGCGTTTTTGCTACTCGATGTGCCGGGGAAGGTAAACTTCCTCACCAGCTCCGTCATCGATGAATTCAAGCAAGTTTTGAAAAATGTCAGCGCTGACCCCCAGATTTGCGCAATTGTCATTATTTCCGGCAAGCCAGACTCGTTTGTCGCGGGAGCCGATTTGCATGAAATCATGAAATTCACAAGCGTAGAGCAGGCGCTTGATCTGTCACTGCGCGGGCATGAGGTTTTTTCTGCCCTGGATAATTTCAACAAACCGACGGTGGCGGCCATAAATGGGATATGTCTTGGTGGCGGTTTGGAGTTGGCATTATGCTGCGACAGACAAATTGCTACTGATGATGCCAAAACCATGATCGGTTTGCCTGAGGTGAAACTTGGTTTTATGCCCGGGCTTGGTGGCACCCAGCGGCTGCCCAGGCTCATTGGCGTCGCCGGCACCCTCGAGATTATTCTTGGTGCCGAGCCTGTGACGGCGGCTCGGGCGCTGGAGTTGGGCATTGTGCAGGAAGTGGTTTCAGCTGATAATTTGATGGCTAAAGCAGAAGCAATGGCTCTTAAACTGGCAGCCGGGGCAGACTCTAACCGCAAAATCGTGGCACCGCAGCTTGCCGGCGACCGGCAAAAGAAACTGTTTGACCTGACGGAGCGCTCGTTGCGCATTAAAACCAAGGGCAAATACCCGGCCGCGCCGGAAGCACTCAAAGTGATAAAACTAGGACTGGCTGAGGGTTTCGAGGCAGGACTAAAAGCAGAAGCGCAGGCGTTTGCTCGTTTATCGGTGACAGAGATCTCACGCAACCTGGTATTCCTATTTTTTACCACTGAATTTGCCAGAGCGACCGCCGCCGCTCTTGCCACTAAATATGGTGCGCCAATAAGAAACGTCGGCATCATAGGCGGTGGCTTGATGGGCTTGACCATGGCCAAATTATCACTGGCGTCAGGGCTGAGCGTAATGCTTAGATCGGCCAGTAAAGACCGACAGGCACAGGCGATAGAACGGCTTGAACAGCTTTTACCAGCAGAAACAATTGCTGACACTCGTGAGCGAATTACTTCCGTTACAGACGATGCGCAACTGCGGCAAGCAGATTTGATTCTGGAAGCATGCGAAGAGAATGAAGAGACTAAAAAGAACATTCTTCAACTAATCGAAAAGAATATGAAACCAGATGCGGTGCTGGCGACGAATACCTCTTCTCTATCTGTCGTGCAACTAAGTCAGTCCCTGACGTCGAGCAACTGCTTTCTGGGCCTTCACTTCTTCAACCCGGTCGATAAAATGCCGCTCGTCGAAATCATCGCCAATCCAAAGACAGACAAGTCAGCAATCGCTAGAGCCACTTCTTTTGTGCTGCAACTGGGGAAAATTCCCGTCACCGTAAAAGACAGCCCCGGCTTTCTGGTCAACCGCATTCTTTCCTGCTACGTCGCCGAAGCAGCCCGACTAGCGGAAGAGCGAGTGCCAATAAATTGGCTGGAGGAAGCAGCCGTGGACTTTGGCATGCCCATGGGGCCAATGAGCGTTATGGATGAAGTCGGTATTGATGTCGCCCATGTGGTGGCACAATCTTTGCATAAAGCTTTCGGAGAGCGCATGCTTGCCCCCCAGTCTCTTGAGCACGCCTTAAACTTAGGCTTCGTCGGCAGGAAATCAGGACGCGGCGTTTTCATCTGGCAAGCAGACAAAAAGACTGTGTATAACCCGCAATTGCAAGACGAGCTGAACATGGTAGTCAGTGAAGGCAAGCCCAGCAAAGAGCAGTGCCAGGAGTTAGCGCAGGCGATGATACTGCCGATGGTGGACGAGGCGGCGCGTTGCCTGGAAGAGAAGGTAGTGCGCAAAGCCAGAGAGATTGATCTTTGTATGGTCATGGGGCTGGGGTTTCCTCCGTTTCGAGGCGGGCTTTTGCGTTACGCCGACTCGATCGGGCTGCCGTGTGTAATTGAACGGCTGCGCTTTCTCTACAGCCGCAGAGGCCCGAAACGGCAGGTAAGCGATTACTTGCTGCGCCTGGCTGAACAAAACAGGGGATTTTATTCGCGAAACTCCGAAGACTGAATCCCATGCCCAGGCTTTTTATAGCAACCTTTTTAAGTGATCAGGAGCAAGCCCGTTTTGCGGCTCTGCCTGCTGACAATGAGCATCTCGAACCGGAATGGCAGCGCAAACCACGTTGGATCAAACCCAATAAGTTGCATATAACCTGGTTTTTCCTGGGTAGTGTCGAGGCCAGTCTGGTCGATCAAATTACTACAACCCTGCAAAAACTGATTCTCCAACGCAGCAGAGGGATGGCCAATGGCGAGGCCACTTTTACGCTTGAGTTTAACAAGCCTGAAGTCTGGCCCAGCTCTTTCCGCCCCAGGCTGATAGCGATTGCCAACAAACCAATTAGCCGTGAGGCAGCCTCTTTGTCTTACTCCATTCGCACGGCTCTGATTCCATTTTTCACTGAAGAGACCGAGCAAGAGCGAAATCAGGAATTCAAGCCACATTTGACCCTGCTTCGCCTTGATAGAAGAGACGAAAACCCAACCGATAAGCTGGACTTCAACTCGCTAACACCCAAGGTCGATCCTAAGTCGATTCGTAAGTTGCCAGACTATTTGCCGGTCAAGGTGCCGATTGAGCAGATTTGCCTGGTCGAAAGTCAGGTAAGCGGTCACTATTACAAAATTCTCGAAACAGTAAAGCTGCTTCCTTGACAGTTTTGTAAGTTAGGTTTGCCTGAACTAGACGAAATTGCGATGATCTGGCAGGGTTCAGGCTTTGTCTCTGGGCACCCTGTAGCCGGTTGCATGAAATTTTTGGCGTGCCTTCAATTCCGGGGTTTTCAACAGTGCCAATAGTGTAAATTAGTCTACTAGCTCAATATATTGCCAAGCACCAGGTGCCATGCCTCCGAAATCTAAGTCAAAGCGAACATTATCGATCGTCAAAAAGACCGACAAGAAAGAGGTCGAGTCTGTCAGGTCCGAACCTGAACTCGTGTTGGTTGTGGAAGACAATGAAGTTTTGCGCCGTCTGTTTTTGTCACAGCTGAAGGTTATCGGTTTGGTCGGCCACGAAGCCACCAACGGTAAAGATGCTGTGGAGAATGCCTCAAAGAATGACTATGGCTTAATCTTGATGGACGTAAGCATGCCTGTCATGGACGGATTGGAAGCGACCAAATTAATTCGCGACAACGAGCAAACAAGCAAGAAGCGTCGCGTGCCAATCGTGGCGGTGACAGGCATTTCGGAAAAGGACACTTGCTTGCAAGCGGGCATGGATGATTTTATGAACAAGCCGTTCTTATTGGAACATCTGCGTGGTGTTGTCTCTAAATGGTTGAAAAACCGCGCCTAAGCCGCCACGCCGCCATCTCAGAGCGATTTAAATTTGGCCGTCGTAGCCACTAGCTGCATTTTCAGGGCATTGAGCTCTGCAGTTAATTGTCTCCACTTAACTCCCCTATGCAGATCGGTGCCGCTGCCCGTTTCCGCTGTTGAGGAAAGGGTCTCCAGCTGCGCGCCGGCTAGCTGCAACGAAAGGGTTCGCAGTTGCGCATCGATAACGATGCCAAAGCTCTGGCAGGCGGTGAGAAAGTCATTGGACAATGTCGCTGTGGTGCCCGATAGAAATGGTGCTGATTCGAAGAGCGTTTGCAGAGCCGGCCCTGGCTCAGGCCGTAAAGGCTCTTTGCTGGTAGAAAATTCTGTCTCCATCGTGGTTTTAGGAAACGGCTGTCCCGGCGCAGGACAGAGAACGTAGAGGTCGGATTCATCGATGCGTCCACTGGCCAGATTGACGAGATCACCAAACAATTCCCTGGCCAGGTCTGGCAACATCTCCCAGGAAATCGCCTGGTTGCCGATCATCCAGCAATACTGATTGAATTGGCGATTGGCTTGGATTGTTATGAATGGCCGATATCTTTCGTCCAGCCGATTTGAGGTGAAGGCCAGGATGTGCTCTGCCGGTATCATGTAGATATGGACGATGTCGCTTGTGGCGGCAAAAGCCACTGTCCAGAATCTCGTGCTTAAGTGTGCTCCGAAATTATCATTCTCAACGCTGGTGTTCTCGAGATTCGGCTGTGATGTGCTGATGATCAAGTCGGTGCCTGCAGTATCTCGATTGAATTCAACCGTGTAGAGTTCGAATTCGTCAAACAAGCGGCCAATCCATTTGATCATCAACTGCAAATCATTTTCTTCAATGCGATGATGGTCTTCATGGCTTGAACCGCCTCTCTCTATTGCCTGATCGACCAGACTGCGCAGCCAACGGCTCGTATCGCAACCATGAGTCCGTCTTAACTCAGTTAAGGCTGTTTCAGAGGGAGTGTATGCAAAATGGGGCGCTGAATCGTGGCCAAATTCGTTAAAGCTGTTCATGGGATAGTTCCTTAGCCGCTCATTCCAAGCAATGACGTGGAAATCCCAAATAGGTTTCGCAAAACTGAGATTGATGGCAATGGTTGCAAAAGCGGAGTGCGCTCATCGCCAGTCATTGTCCCCCAGTCGACATGGCATGGTGAGGCTAAATGAATTTGATCGAGCAAGTCGAAGTTCTTGTTGTCTGGCATAGCGAGGCGCCTTATTGGCTGGTAAAAATGGCAGCATGGAATCATTGACAGCATGGAAATCATTGCTATCCATGAGACACCGCGGAAATCCACATTGTCAACGTGGATTTGCACAGGAGATCTCTAGGATTATCTCCGCAAAATCCTTCCATTTTTGTTCGGTGGATGAGAGGTGGACTTTTGACCCTACGCGATTTAAACGAATTTGCTTAGAGCTTTTCGTGGTCAAAATCAGCACCACCTAGTCCTAAAAGCCTTATTCAGGTTGACTTTACGGCAATCTCGGCTATTGCATGTGTATCACAGAATTTAAACGAATCAGTTTAAACCACGTAGGCAATGAAGAGCAACAGAACCAAGCTGTGCGAAAAAGTGGGGCTGTTCCAAGGTGTCTTGGCTAACAAGCAAACTGGAAGAGCCTGATGCTACTGCTGACCAGGCTCGGATGGTCCGCGCGCTGGCAGCGTGTTGAGGGCAGGGGCGGTTTCCGGCTCCATCTCAATGGGACCACGCAAAGGCGGCACCGATTTCGGTGACAGAGGAACTTCAGGACTGGGCGTCATCATGATCGTGGGCGGCGCCGTTGAGGGTGCCGTTGCCGGCGGTGCTGTGCCATGTGTGGTTGCCGGAGCTGGCGCTGCAGGAGTCGGCGTTGCAGGCGCTGGCGTTGTTGGAGCCGGCGTTAGAGAAGTCGGCGCTGCAGGAGTCGGCGCTGCAGGAGCTGGCGTTGTTGGAGTCAGCGTTTCAGGAGCGGGTGCATCCGTTGCGCTCGTCGACCCAGCCGCCGGCGTACTCTGCTCTTCCTTTAGCGCTTTATGTGGTTGCAGATAGGCAGGTGGCGACTGCTCTGACGTATCGACGTTGGTCCAGTGCTTCACTTCATCCTTCATCTTATTCACTTTGTAAGCAATGGCATGATTCTTGAAGCTGTTCTTGCTGGCCAGGAACCCCTCCCAATCGAAGTTAACGGGGTCTGTATGGTCGCCTTGTTGAGCATATCTATGTGTGATCACGTTTTGGTCAGGAACTTTGTAGCGCTCTTGCAGATAAGTGACCAGACGAATCACAGCCTCACGTTCAGCGACAGGATAATCTTGCCTGCCCGTGTGATTCATTTCGATGCCGATGCTGTTGTCGTTATTGATACCGGGAAGCGTTTTAAATATATTGATGTGAACCGTGGCCAAATCCGGATCCACCGCCTGGTAGATGGTGCCATCACGATCGACTACATACTGGGCGCCTGGGTGCCTGCGCCCGTTTGAATTCCAACCATTAATCACGTTCACAGCACTGACTGGAATGCCTGTTTCAGTCGAGTGAATGATTATATATTTGATCGGCTCACGACGCCAGAAGATGCCACCATGCAACGGGTGATAATTGACGACACCGGCTCGCACCAGACTGCGAGCGGCGTACTCATCTGCGAAACCACGATTGAATGAGCGGGCGATGTCGTCTGCGGTATCACGGGCAAGTGGGCTGCGGTCAAAGTTTGGTGAATTGAGCATAAAGAAGCCCATCGGATAAGCGTAGCGGGTAGCATGGGCCACGCGTGTCGATTTTCGGCGCCAGGCAACGGCTGTCCGTTGGTGTCGCCCACGGTGCGCACCGGCTACGGTGCGGCGGCGCAGAGATTTACCGGCCAGCCGGGCAGCATGCTTACCTTGTGAGCCCGTGGACACAGACTTACTTGCCTTTGCCCGCTTGCCTGCGGAACGGGCAGTTGCCACTGTGGCTGCCGCATGGGCGGCTCTATGACTGTCGGATGTTTTGTGGTTGGCAGAAGTTTTGTGACCGGCAGAAGTTTTGTGGCTGGCAGACGGGGCAGACTTTGCTTGGGCAGCGCATCCAAAGCATATACAAAAGACGAGAGCCATCACCGCGACAAAGATATTGCGCATCAAGGGAATCCTTCACAAACAGCCGGACATCTCAATTATAGATAGAATCGAATGTAACGACAATTATTTTTTTGCAGGCATATATAGTCAGGCGCTCGTCAGGCGCTCCATCAGTCGATCCAGCCGCCACCGAGGATGCAGTTATCATCCAGATCGTACATACCAAGCACTTGCCCTGGTGTGATCGCCGGTTGCGGATCTTGGAATGTGACCCTAACTTTGGTGTCATCGATGGGCGTGACAGTGGCGGCTGCAGCCTTACTGTTGTATCTGATCTTGGCCATTGCTGCAAATGGACCGTCCGGCTTCTCTTCCATAAGCCAGTTGACGGCTGAGGCAGTGAGCTCAGTGCGCAGCAAAGCTTCATGCGGACCGGCATAGACGACGCGCAAATCCGGATCGATTGATGTCACATATAGTGGCTCAGGATATGCAACTCCTAACCCTTTGCGTTGGCCGATCGTGTAATTATGCGTACCTTTGTGCTCTCCCAGCACATCACCGGTGATGGTGTGAATAATCGCCCCTGGTGCTTGCCCGATAAAATTGGAGAGATACGATTGCGTCGTCTCTCCCTTCGGAATGAAGCACAGATCCTGGCTATCCGGTCTATTGGCCGAGGCCAGCTGATTTTCATTGGCAATTGCTCTGATTTGCGCTTTGCTGTAATCACCCAGAGGCAAAAGCGTAGAGCGCAATTGATCCATACTGATGCCCCAGAGCACATACGATTGATCCTTGCTCGGATCCATTGCTCTGGCCAGGCGGGGTCCGCCTTCCGTTTGCACGATGCGAGCATAATGGCCGGTGGCCATATAACTAGCGTGCAAGAGCTTCTTGCCGTAGTTGAGCAAAGCTCCCCATTTGATCAGGGTGTTGCACAAACTGCATGGCAAAGGAGTGCGCGCCCGCGCGTATGATTCGTGAAACTGATCGATGATTTCGTTTTTGAAAAGCTCTCGCAGATCAACGGCGTGATGCTCGATACCTAACTGTTCGCACACTCTGGCGGCATCGATCATGCCTGTGTCACAACAGCGGCTGCCACTCTTTATCAGCCAGCCAGTGACGCCAACGACATCGTAACCTTGTTGCTGCAGAAGCAAAGCCGCAGTGCTTGAATCTACGCCACCACTCATGGCCACAGCCACACGCACTTTGTTGGCGGGAACCGGCGTCACTTGCCGCGCAGAAGCGACAGCGCACACCTGCGCCACGGCATTGGCGTCGACAACTTCATCTTTTACTTTAGTGTCCGTGTTCATAAGACCTCATTTGGTGGCATGTTGCAGCTACTGCCACTTTCAGATGCAGCAAGGTGCTGCGTTGCCGGGCCGTTTAGAGGTGCTGAAGCGAATCAGGCGACGACCCGAAGGTTTGATTGTACTACATTCACGCCCGCATGTTGACAGCCCCGGCACATCTGAACGCCTATGTAGATGTAAACCCCAGCCTGCTCAGTCGGGAGCGGGCCTGCTTTACATTCAATCCGTTTGGTGCCAGGGAAATGTAGAGGGTGTATTCAACAGCTGCCTCTTTGCCCTGTCCCATCTGTTCCAGCAAAATACCGCGGTTGTAATGCACCACTGGTAGCTCCGTGCCCGACTGGGCCAGAGCCTGCCGATATTCAGCATCGGCTTGTTTCAAAGCACCACGTTGTTTGAGCAGCATTCCAAGCGTATTGTGGGCCATCGGCATAGCCACTCGCATAGTCTTAGCATCAGCTATCGAACTCTTAAAACAGGCTTCCGCCGTCTTATAGTCGCCCAGCAAACGATAAGCCTGTCCCATATTGTAGTAAGCCGATGGAAATGGACCTTTTTGCAACTGCACAGCTTTTTTATAAGCCCCTATGGCCTTTTTGTATGATTCATTGGGGGAGAGCGATCGTTCGTGCACAAGCGCATAGCCGAGATTATTGTATAAGATTGGATTTTCACCAGTGTGGACCATCATATTTCGCAAGAGCGCCTCTGCCTGCAGCCACTGCTTTTGATTAAGCAAGGCGGTTACTTTCTCCCCATCAGCGGCCGACGGTGCCTCGACTGGTCCCTGGGTTGTCGCAGCAGGCGCAGTTTCGCCTTCACTGCTGGTCATTTTCTTAAGCAGTCGCCTGGTGTCGGCAGCATAGGCTAGATTGGTCTCATATTTGAGAGATTGCGTGAGAGCCTGGGTGGCCTCCATCCGCTTGTGCAAAGCGAGATCCGACAAGCCTAGATGGTAATAAGCCATGGCATAGTCAGGCTTGAAATAAATGGCTCTTTGAGCATTCGTAGCCGCCAGTTCAAAATTTCCGGCGTTGTAATGCATGCGAGCCAGCGCATTGTAGGCCTTAGGGAAGTCCGGTTTCAGTTTGATTGCCTGCCTGAAATACTCCTGTGCTTGCGGCACATCACCCTTTTCCGCCAGGGTGCTGGCCAGATTTACATAGGTATCGGCAGCCTGGGGATCGTTGTTTGTGATTAAACGCAATGACTGTTTGTAATAAACAATCGCCTGATCGAATTTTTCCAGATGGTAGTTGGCTGAGCCAAGGTTTTCCAAAATCTCCACATTCAGCGGATCAATGTTCAAACCCTTGATCAGCGCAGCTTCTGCGTCCTTGAACTTATCTTGCTTGAGGTATGAGTATCCAAGCGCATTGTATATACCAGCAAAATTGGGCGCCACTTCCTGCGCCTCCTTCAGCAGTTTACGGGCCTCGTCACACTTATTGGCGTCGACCAGGGCTTTGCTTTTCAGAACCAGACTGTAAACGTCTGCGGTTACCCCAGCTTGACGAGCACTACCGGGCGGTGGAGTCAATTCACCAGCGGAGGGCTCCGTACCGCCCCGATCTTGCGCACAGGCGTGGCGAACGGGCGCACACAAGATCGCAAAGACGGACAATAGAGCAACTACATATCCGTGCCTTTGCCTTGTCTGTCGTATCTCTTCAGCCATCCTGCTTAAACCTTTGCCATCATCATAGCCCATCGGTCTGTGCTACGATCATATATTCCCTCGAATTGCCCCTGACCTAGCGGGGGGCTTATATTCAAGAGAGCGCAACGGTATCCACGGATTAAGGTTTGACTACAAAAATGCGCGAGAACGTTCTGGCAACTGCCCTCCACCAGCGGTTTCTCGACTGCCCTCAGTATGCCCGATTGCTCGCTCGAACTGCCAGAGCAGCTGTTGGAGAGTTGAATATATCGGGGCTTGCCGATTCGGCTAAGTCGCTCATACTGTCTGTCTTGATGCATGAGGTGAAACGCCCCTTCTTTCTGGTTGTGCCGGACAATCATGCTGCTAATCGCTTCCATCAAGAGCTGGCTAATCTCAGTCGCTATCCTGTTTATTTTTACCCATCGTCGGAAGTTTCTCCTTACGAGCAAGTGCTCAGCAGTCCAGATAACATCGCCCAGCAAATGGACCTGCTTTTGCGTCTGATCGAGGCTCCCACGGAACCATTCTTTGTTCTGGTCTCAGCCCGAGCACTGTTGCAGCGTGTGCTCGATAGGCAGACGCTCACCGCCAACATCTTGAAAGTAGCCGTGGGGGAGAGCCTCGATCCGAAGGAACTGGCATTGAGGCTAACCAGACTTGGCTATTCTCGCGAAACTCTGGTCACTTTGCGCGGTGAATTTAGTATCAGGGGCGATATCATCGATATTTTCCCTTCCGCGGGATTACCCGTGCGCATTGAACTGTTTGGGGATGAAGTCGAGTCTATCCGTGCATTTAATATTGAGAATCAACGCTCCATCGAGGAAGCAAAGACGGTTTTGATACCACCGAGATGGTGGGTGATTCTCGATACACGCAAGAAAGAGGAATTTCAGGCCGTTCTTTCCAAGCTGCGCCAGGTGGCTGACCAGGCAGTTGTTGATCTGGGCACCGAGGCTGCCGAAACTCTGGCTGCAGTTATGGAAAACGATCTGACTGGTTTTGAATCAGGCACCTATCCCGAATCTACGGAATATTATGCCCCTTATGTTCATGATGATTTTCGCACACTCGTAGACTACATTCCCAAAAACGCGCTGCTTCTATTTGACGAGTGGGACACTTTGATTCTCGGGCTCAGCTCTTATGAAGAAAAGCTCAATGCCACTTATGACGAAGGGCTGGGCACAGGGCGCTTGCTGCCACTGCCGCGCCCCTTGCACATGAGCGTGACGGAGATGACCTCAGCGCTCAAAGATCACCAGCGCGCCTATCTTTCCTCGCTTCCGATCTTTGACAACGAAATGAAGACAGGCCTGGTGGCCTTCGATTGCCATCCGATCGAGCGCTTCGGCAGCCAGATGCAAGTGCTTGTTGAGCGTGTGAAACAATGGCGCAAAGATGGCCATCGCGTTTTGATTTCCACCGAGCAACCGCAAAGAATTCTCGGTCTCCTGAAAGAATGGGATTGCAGCGCCAGCTATCTGCCAGGCCCGGGCGAAGGAACTGTCGCCAAAGAGATAGCCGAACATGGCGCCACACTTGATACCAGTCAATCATCACTGGGAGAGATTCTCAATTTGCCTGCGCGCGGTGACCGGCAGGCCACTGACGTCTGGGTAACCAGACACGGCTTTCTCGGCGGCTTCAGACTGGAAGACGTACATCTTGTCTCCGTTACCGATACGGAGATGTTCGGTCTCAAACGCAAGCCCGCCGTTTACAGAAGGCCGGTGGCAGAAAAAACCTACGACCGATTTACTTCTGTCACCGACTTGAAGATAGGTGACTATGTCGTTCACATAAAGCAGGGAATCGGGCAGTTCGTCGGGGTTCAGCGCATAACCGTCGATGCCCAACAGCGTGAATATTTGACCGTGCAATATTCAGGTGAAGACAGACTTTATGTGCCTGTCGATCAGATCAATCTGCTCTCGCGCTATCGTGGCGCCGGCGAGCAGGCACCACGGCTGTCCAGACTTGGTGGGGCAGAATGGGAAAGCACCAAAAAGCGGGTCAAAAAATCAGTCAAACAAGTGGCTGAGGATCTGGTCAATTTGTACGCTATGCGCGCCAAACAAGAGGGCTTCGCCTGTGGTGAAGACACACCCTGGCAGTACGAGATGGAGGAAGCCTTCACCTACGAGGAGACTCCCGATCAGTGGCAGGCGATAGTCGATACAAAACGTGATCTGGAATCAACTAAGCCGATGGATCGACTGATTTGCGGAGACGTCGGTTTCGGCAAAACCGAAATTGCCATCCGCGGCATTTTTAAAACAGTAATGTCCGGAAAGCAAGCGGCAATTTTAGTGCCGACAACAATCCTGGCCCAGCAGCATTTCAACACCATGAGTGAGCGCTTTGCCCCCTATCCTCTGAGAGTGGGTTTGTTGAGCCGCTTCAAAACAGCCAAGGAGCAGCGCGAAGTGGTGCAGCGCCTGGCATCAGGAGAGTGTGATGTTGTCGTGGGCACACACAGAATGTTGCAAAAGGATATTCAGTTCAAAGACCTGGGTCTGATCGTGATCGACGAAGAGCAGCGCTTCGGCGTTGGTCACAAAGAAAAATTGAAGCAGTTGCGGGTTATGGTTGATGTTCTAACGATGTCAGCCACACCGATTCCCAGAACCTTGCATATGGCTTTGTCTGGTGCCCGCGACATGTCTTTGATCAACACGCCGCCTACCAATCGAGCGCCAATCAAAACATTTGTCGGCGAGTACAAACTGCCTCTTGTGCGCACAGCGATCTTGCACGAGATGGAACGCGGCGGTCAGATTTACTTCGTTCACAACCGGGTCGAGTCAATCGAGGCCGTTGCCTTTGAACTGAAACAGCTGGTGCCGGAAGCGCGCATCATTATTGGGCATGGGCAGATGCAGGAGCGAGATCTGGAAAATGTGATGCTTGATTTTGCCGCCCAGCAGTTTGATATTTTGGTTTGCACCACGATCATCGAATCTGGTTTAGATATCCCCAATGTCAACACCATCGTCATCAATGAAGCCGATAAGCTTGGACTGGCCCAGCTCTATCAGCTGCGTGGGCGCGTTGGCCGCTCAGATGTGCAAGCCTACGCTTACTGTCTTTTCCGCCCGCAAAAAGTGCTCAGTGAGACAGCGCAGAATCGATTGAAAGCGATTCGCGAATTTACTTCCCTGGGCTCAGGCTACCAGATCGCTTTGCGAGACATGGAAATTCGAGGCGTCGGCAACATTCTCGGCGCCGAGCAACACGGTCACATGATTTCGGTCGGTTTCGATTTATATTGCAAACTCCTGGAAGAGTCGGTGGCCGAACTGAAAGGCGAAAGCGTTTCCTCAGACCACGACACACAAGTGGACATCAACGTCACTGCATACATCCCCGAATCTTATATTTCGGATAATGAGCAGCGCTTGATTGAATACAAACGCCTGGCAGACGTTAAGTCTGAGCGGCAACTGAATATGCTCCTGGAAGAGTGGCGCGATCGCTTTGGTCCTTCGCCGCAAGAAGCGTTGCAATTGGTAGGAGTTGTTCGCTTGCGCCTTTTGGCCAGCAAAGCAGCCGTCACTGCTATCAAACCGGAAGCGCAAGGAATGCGTCTTTCTGTAAACTTCAGATTGCAGCAATGGTTACCGATTCAGGCGCGCTTGCCCAGACATCTGGCCAATCGAACAACGTACAAACCCGGCGCCGCCGGCGGAGCGGGACCAACGCCATATATCTTAGTCAGGTCACAAGGGGTGACGCCTGCCGAGCAACTCGATTTGCTCCAGGAACTTCTAGGTGCTATGGTTGCTAATGGTCAAGAAAAAGCCAGTTGAAGACGATGCGATGGAGCTTTTACGTGAATATTTCTAGAACTAGGCATAATAACTGGCGCCTGGCCAGCTTAATAATGGCATCCTCTCTGGCGATCACAAGCTGCAGCAAGCCGGAAGAAAAGAAGGACACGGTAAGCGCAGAGACTGGCAAGGTTGCGGCAACTGCCACCTCAGGCAGTACCACTGGCGCGGCTAGGAAAAGCGCTGCCGGTGGCAAAACGACCAGTGCCACTAGCACCGCCGCCGGTGAGAGCAAATCGACCACCGCTACTAGCACCGCCGCCGGTGAGAGCAAATCGACCACCGCTACTAGCACCGCCGCCGGTGAGAGCAAATCGACCAGCAAAGCCGACGAGAAAGTGGGAGCAAAGCTAGGCTCCGGCACTCAGCAAGATGTCATTCCTAAAATCGAAGCAGCCAGAAGAAAGATCAAATTAGGGGCGATGCCGGACAGTGAAGTGATCTGCATTGTGGCCGAGCTGCCGATCACAATTGGTGAGTACAGGCGGCAGTTAAAGAGCCGGGAAGAGGAAATCCAAGCACGGCTCAGCCAAGACGCCAGTCTCAAGCAGACTTTGATGGAAGATGCGAAACGAAACAACGTCACTTTGACCGACGACGAAAGGAAGCGCCTTCTCGAGACGGCGAAAAAGGCCGAAGATGCAGGCGGCAAGAATTTGACCGATCAACTGAAGAAATCGCATCAGACAATCGATAAATTTAACGACTATGTACTTGATCTGGGGCTGGCCTTTAAAGATGCCGGCTATCGCATCGAACAAACCTTGTTGCATCAATTGGTCGATCGCACCATCTTGACACAAGCGGCTCGCACTGCCGGGTTTGGACCGGCCGCGTTCAATTCATACGCCGACACGAAAAAGACTAAAACATATGATGAGCTGTTGCGCTCCGGCTTCACGGCCGATCAACTGAAAGACGAAATCATCGCTAATGAATTGGTCAGTCGCATGATTACCAAAATTCAAAAAAACTCCAACGCCACAGATGCCGATGCCGAAAAGTTCTATAAGGAAAATCAGCAACACTTCAAACATGGTGAGATGATTCGGGTCAGCCAGATACTGATCGCCGCCCCGCCTAAAGATCTAGGCAACGATGTAAAATCGATTCGCACCCAGGTTAAAGAACAATCCAAGTTAACCGGCAGCGAATTGGACACGCTGGTGAAATTGAAGGAACAAGAAGCAAAGAATAAAGCTGACGACTTGCTCAAGCGGGCCCTCAAGGGTGAAGATTTTGCCAAACTAGCAAATGAGAATACTGATGACATTCCCAGCCGAGCTGCCAAGCTTGGAGGAGATTTGGATTATCAAGATAAGGGGAACCTGATCAAGGAGTTTTCGGACAAGGTTGGTCCTTTAAAAGTGGGGCAGGTCTACCCTGCATTAATTCCCAGCCAATTTGGTTATCACATCATCAAAGTGACAGGCAAGAAGCCTGCAGGGGTGGTGCCCCTGGCTGAAGTGAAAGCGAAGATAGTCAAACATGTCTCCGATCAGAAAGCAGATGAGGCGCTAAGGAATTGGTTGGCTGAAAAGAGGCACACCACAACCATCGAGCTGTCACCTGAATTTCAGGCTCTGGTCAGTGCCGATCCTGGTAAATGAAGCGGTAACAACTAAGGGCAGACCTAACAGCAAGCCGCCATATGCACTATAATTCGCCGTTGGATTTACCTGACGACTGAGTTCCTGACCACTGAGGTTTTTATGATCAGACCATCGCTTTTTGCTTTCGCCAGTCTGGCCGCTGCCACCTTTGTCTTTGGCAGCATGACTAACAGCCTGGCTGATGAAACAGGATCGAAGACAAAGGAAAAATCCTCTTCTGGCGAAACCAAACATGAAACTAAACATATTCATCCCATCGAGCAGAAAACTGCCGACGAAGCCTATGAACTGAATAAAGAGGGCACAGGTTTACTTCTGAAAGGACAGAACAAAGAAGCAATCCAGAAGTTTGATAAGGCAATTGAAGATAATCCGTGGTACGCCCGCGCCCTCTCTAATCGCGCCTCAGCCTATTGCGCTCTCGGGCATTTCAGGCTGGCCCTGGCCGATTGCGACAAAGCTATTCATATCCGCCCTCATTTCGCTCACGCTTATGTAAATCGCGCCTGGGCTTACAACCGGATGCATGAGTATAAAAAAGCGGTGGCTGATTGCGATAAGGCTCTCGAGATTGATGCAAAGCTGCCCATGGCTCACGTTAATCGAGCCCATGCTTTGAACAAGTTGGGCAAGCATCAAGAGTCGCTCGAGGCTTGCAATAAAGCAATTGCCCTGGATCCGAACATCGCCCTTGCTTATGTTAATCGCTCGCACGCTTATGCAGAATTAGGTCAGCATGCTAAAGCGATTGAAGATGCCAACAAGGCCATCGCAATCGATCCCAACCGCGCCCTTGCATACAGCAATCGCTCTTTCGCTAGTTTCAACAACGGTGATTTTCAAAAGGCTGCCGACGATGCCAGCAAGGCGCTGCAGCTTAGCCCTGGAATGGCCGCGGCTTATTACAATCGCGGCCGCGCCGAAGAGAAACTGGGTAAACCGGAACTTGCCCATGCAGATCGCGCAAAGGCAAGAATTCTTGGTTACGTGCCAGACAAGACGGCCACGGCTGACGAAAAAGAAACCAAAGACAAGCAATAGGAGAGTGAAAGAATGTTGAACGGTAGATTATCCAGAAGCCTTGCCGCCGTCGCTGTAATTTCACTGACTTTTCTTGCTCCTGCGTTGTGCGAGTCTGAAGCTGGTGGTTTCGTATTTGGTGGCGGTGAATCGGAAAGTGGTGGCGCTGAGCTGTGGGGCGATTCGCAATCAGGTGGAGTTCTCTGGGGTCGCAACGAATCGGGGGGCGTCAGGGACTCGGGCGCCGAATCTGACTCTGGTGGCATGGCCGAGGTCGGCAACCATAATGAAGCTGGCGGAGCAACCGGCTCAGGGGCAGAGACACAGGCAGAGCCAATGCTTCCTACGGTTCCTTACGTGCAAAACTATTGAGCTAAGAGGAAACGATCCGGCGGGAAACGAGCCGGCCGCTTGAACTGGGCTCAAATGTATTCGTTTGTAGTTGCGATCGTGCTGTTGTGATCGTGCTGTAAATGAAGGCGACCACTTTTTTCGGAGGTCGGCCATCCCTTCTGAGATCCTACGTGATTTAAACGAATTCGTTTAAAACCTTTGCCGCATTGCCATAGCCGAAATTCGCCGTAAAACTGTTCTAGTCCAAGCTTTTAGGACTTACTCCGCGGCTGATTTTTATTTGAAAGAGCTTAAACATATTCGTTTAAATCGCGTAAGGCCAAAAAATCCATCCCTCACCTTGAGAAGGAAATCCAATACGCAACATAATTGTTGGAATATGCCGGCTGGTTCGCCCAAGTCGCCAGACACTTCAAACGGAGCAACCGAACCGGCTACCCAATGGTCTGGGCACTTCCCAATTGACGTGTTGTCCAGTTTCAAGCCATCATTAAACTACCATTGACCGCCATTGCCCAGAAGAAGCGAGGTTAGCGTAACGACTGAAGATGACTCAAAGCGTCATTCAAAAAACCATAAAAGGGCTTGTCGCCACCGGAATTCTCTTTCTTGCAGCGGTCATGGGCATGGGATTTTTGTGCTACAGGCTTGCCGATGTTGACTATTGGACCATCCGCACCCACAAAGTAATTGAGGAATTAAAAGACTCAATGTCTTCTTTGCAAGATGTGGAAACTGGGGAACGAGGCTATTTGGTCACATCCCAAGAAGAATTTCTCGAACCGTTCCAATCTGGCTCCTCCAGTGCCATGACTCACATTGACCAGGTGAAGTCGCTGACTGAAGAACAACCCCAATCAGCAAAGCGCAGTGAAGCTGCTGAGAGAATTAGCCCGCAAAAGAATTGAGCAATCATAAGCGAATATAAAAGCGCGGCACCGGACAGGAGCAGATTACGCTGTCAGCCTCGTTCTTGTGCAGAGAGAAGGCAAGCAGACTATGGACGCCTACCGCACTCAGATCAAAGTGATGATAGGCAACGAAGAGAGACTGCTTAAAACAAGGGTAGCTGATTTACGTATCGCTCAATATGCTGTATGGACCGCCACAGCCATTTTGGGCGCATTTGCAGCACTGCAATTGTATTGGGTTTTTCAGCTCACTGCCACCGCTATAGAAATTGAGAAGCGGCGCGTAAGCGATTTGAGCTCAGAGATAGAGCACCGTAAACGTACAGAAACAGTGCTGGAAGAAACAACAAAAACTTTAGCTGCTTCCAATGCGGCTTTGCAGCAGTTTGCCTACGTTGCTGCCCATGACCTGAGGGAGCCGTTGCGTACTATTGTCAGCTACAGCGATCTCCTGGCCGAAGAACTCAAAGGCAAACTGAGCGAAGATGCGCAAGAGAATATGGCATTCATCGTAGATGCAGGAAAGAGAATGCAGCAGCTAATCAGCGATTTGTTGACATACTCTCGTATAGACTCGAAGGCCAAGTCGTTTCTCCTCACCGACTGTGAAAGCGTGTTTGCATTTGCTCCAGCGGCTCCCTAAGACGCGTGTCGAGATTTCCATATGTCTAACGCCACTTCTCGTTTTTTCTGCCCACTCTCTTCTATTTTTGCTTTGTCTTGTTGCGTCAAGAGTTTGTCGAAAATCCGATCGCCGATGTTGGCAGCTGCTTTGGCGGTTTTATAATTCAGCTCACGGGCGATCGCGGGCCAGCCTTTGCCAGATACCAGCAAGTCCATCAGCTTCGCTTCCTTGGCTGAGATGTCTTCTCTAAAAAACACGTGACGCATCTCATTCGATACCATCATGACGTGCCCGCGAATAGCGATCTTCAACTCATCAAGCATCATCGGTATCTCATCAATCGGTGCATGCTTGCACAAGTAACCATCGCAGCCCGCAGCCAGAGCACGCTGACCATCTTCTGTGGAGCGCGAGCTGGTCAAAACAATCATGGTGCCATAAAAGTGCTGACCGCCTCGGGTCTCTTCCAGTATTCTTATCCCAGCGGTAGATTTTACTTCTCTGTCACCGGGCATCACAGGTAGTTGCAGATCGACCAGAACACAGTCGAGACCCGCTAAGCCGCCAGCACGGATGAAGCTCATAGCCTCGCTTTCGCTGCCAATTATCTTGACCACTTCCAGATCCTCATCTTCCTCCAGACACTCCTTGAGGATAGCTGCGAAATCGCGATCATCTTCAATTATCAGAATTTTCGTCATGCCTGACTCCTGATCGAAGTTTCTGGTGTAGCTGAGGGATCTTGGCGCGCCGTGCCGCCAGCGGACGAAGAATCATCATCAGCTTCAGCCTCACTTGAATTCTTCTGTAACCGAGCTGCCGGTATCGTAAGGGTAAAAGTGCATCCTTGTCCAGACTCGCTCTCGACTTCGATCTTGCCGCCCAGGCTTTCCACTAATCCCTTTACAATGCTCAAACCAAGTCCCTGTCCCTCTGGCTTTTGTTCTCCATCTATGGCGGCAATGCGGAATCCTGACTCGAAAATTCTTTGTTGCTTGTCTGGTGGAATTCCCTTTCCGCTGTCGCGTACCGTAATTTTATAGAATCCTTCCCCTGCCTCCAAGCGTAAGACGACATTTGTACCCGGTTTGTTGTGAAGCAGGGCGTTGCGGATCAGGTTGTCGACAACCCGGGCAATTTCTAGAGGATTGCCGATCACAGTCGCATCTTTTACTTTTGCATCCAATTCGAGAACGCTTTCCCGTTGTTCTGCCAAACTCGATTGCATTTTGAAGCAGTCGGAAACTATCTGGAAGAGGTCACACTCTGATTTTTCCACGGCTTGGGGCGCCGTTTCTTCGTAGGATTTGATCAGCTCGTTGATCAGGGCAAAGAGCCTGTCTGAAGTGTTGGCCAAACGATCCAACTTGTCTGCGGCATTCTTGCTGTTCAGACCATCTTTCTTCAAACGAGATATGGTCCAGCTGAGAACCGAGACGGGAGCGCGCAGATCATGATTGATTTTGCGAGCGAATTCATGACGCCGGGCTTTATCCCGCTCCATTTCTCGGGACTGGGCATTTGCTTCTTGCGCATTCAGTTCCGCTTTATATATCTCTTCTTGCAGGGCGAGCCGATCTTCAGCCGCCTTCAAAGACTGCCTGAAGGAGTCCAGGCGCTCACGTTCTCTTTCCCAGAGCGTGGCTGCCAGCGCGCCAATCATGAGAGATACCGCCGGCACTACAACCGGCAGCAATAATTCACAATAAGCGAACAGCAGGCAAGCTAACAGGTACGAACCAAATACGGTGCCAACCAGGCAGGATAGATCAAAAATTAAGCGAGCCGCCCATTCTTTATGGCTGAAGACGGTTCCGCGGGCAGAGTAGTACTTTTTACAGGCGATCAGAATAATTCCCCCAATAATGCAGGCAAAGATCGAGTATAAGTAAGCACCGAATCCGGTGACTCTGGTTGGGTAAACTCCGCGGCTGACCGTGTCGATGCAGTTGACCAGCACTTCTGAACCGCTCATCAAGTTGACGTCCATATTTGTGGTAGGAGTGCTAAAGAGGTCGACAACTCCATCACCCAAAACTACAATTGCATTTTTCAAACTGACATCTTCAGAGCCTGGCGGCGGATGCACCAATTTTTCTTGTAATTGCGGATCGAGCAGATATGAAAATGGTCGCACCGGATACAGGTCGCCGTTGGGTGGTCCGACAAAATCGATATCCATAATTTTGGGGACATTATCTGGAGGTTTTTCCCCGATTGCTCTCAGCGCCTTGAGCACGATCGATTCGTGCATGCGACCGGCCCATCCGGGCATCCGACTTGCCAATTGGCGCATGACTTGATCTTCATCCGCGAACACGCCCACCGTGCCGATATACTTATCCAGAACACTTTGCCCTTGCGTGCTTTCCAGCTCAGCCGACAGACCGCCTGGCGTAGAAGGAATTTCCAACTGCAGAACATTGCCAAAGCTGCGTCTATTGATAGTGCGGACCATCAAGACCGGCACCACCTGCCCGAAAGCTCCAGATGTGCTTTGTCTGATTGCGTCGGCAAGCTCGTGGTCATGCTCTGAATACTCAGGGAACTCTCTGTCCAGGATGATCAAGCGTGCGCCTGATTGGGCTAGAAACTTGACCACTTGAGCGACGGTGGCGCGCGATTGCGGCCAGTGCAGAAGCGGCTTCATCCAGGGATGTTCAATTACCGCCTCCGCCGTCGGTTCATCTTCCAGTAGATGGTTGAAGATAATGAATTTGTGCTTGAGCTCAGGATGATTTTCCGCAATCAGCCAGCTCAGAGTGTAATCCCAGTGCCACCATGTGCGCGGGATTTCGTGATTTTGATGGTAGTTCCAGAGAGCGATCGGATTCGCACGCTCAAGACTTCGCGGTGACCAGCACAACCAGCGTCGAGCATCGAAGCGAAGGTTGATGGATTGGAGTTCCGGGCGCGCGAAGAGATTGGTTGCCTGAAGGACTACGCTGCTTATGCAGGCAACCACCACGTAAACGAGGAAGAGGTTACGCAGCGATCTGGTTTTGCCTTCTGCTAGCTGGTTAATAATTCCGTCCCTTGGCCAGCGTCACCAACTTTTATCCTATACGAAAGTAAGTCACTATTCAGTGGTGACCCATCCCTAATCTTAGCCTACCGAACTCGCTCCCACTCTCCACAAGGTGGATAGGCGCAAGGCCGGGATTGTAGCAGCATGGCAAGAAAAAACTCAGACCCAACGCGAGTTAAACATAATGTTTTCCAACAGGTCAATTGACTTAGAGGCGCTGGCCATCCAATTGTGATGTTGGAGGGCTAGGGTGTATGGTGAAAATAGGTTCCTATAAATCGCAGCCAGTCAGGAGCTGAGAGTGCCATGTTTACTACGATTACCAACATATTGGGCAACCTACACTGGGCTGCCAATAAAGTACAAAAAAAAGCGATATTAAAGCATTTGCAAGGAGCCGGGCGAAATAACTTCAAAACTGGTGCCGGTTTTGATTTCCTTGATTGGCAACTCTTTCATTGCAAAGAACCTTCGAGCCGCAAGCGAAGCCATGCCGCCTTGCTCTATTGGTCGGCGCCGAAGTCAGATCAGGCAGCGTGTGATCAGGAGTGCGCTGCTCAATTAGCCGGGCAAACCGGGCTCACCGAATCCTGTATCACAAGGTTAATCACCAAAATCAATGGTCACGCCTGCGTGGATGCAACAGAGCAACAGCCCTTAGTTTATGAGCGTTTGATCCAGATAGCTGAGAGTGATTCTACTTCGCCAAGGATGCTCGATCTTTTGGCCAATTGTGACCATGTGGGGTTAAAAACGGCTATCGCCGATAATCCGGTCACCACTGCCGACACTCTGAAACGGCTAATAGGCGAAGACAATCTTGATTTGCGCTATGCTATCGCCGAAAACCACAATGTACCTCCTGAAGTTCTAGAGCTGTTGATTAGAGACGAGAATCCCTTTGTCGCTCAGCGAGCCAGGAAAACTCTTGATCGCTTGCAGGGCGGGCAGCTCTTACAAGGCAACTTTGGCATCGCACAAGAGAGCGAACGAAAAGCGAAGGAATTTGCTTGACTGCCCCGTTACTCATGCACCAAATATGGTTCTGTTTATTCCGATACGGCGATGGGCAGTGATTGATTGACAGTTTCGGCCAGTTGATGGAAGGCCATCTCCAGATTAACAAAGGATTCTTCCATCAACGGCCAGTTTTCTTGCTTGCCTGCCATTTCGAGCTCTTTGCTGAAGGCCGAAACTTTTGCTGCTCCCACGGCAAGGGCGGCGCTTTCTATCTCGTGCGCCTTTGCCACCACAATTGATACTACGCGATCCTGCAGTCCTTTTTTGATTTCGCTCATGGAAGATGCAGTTGAACTGATGAATACTGGCACCAGATCTGGTGATAAGGTCGACTCGATAGATGCAGGCGGGGCGCCTGCGCTCCCGGATCCAGTCGAGCCGCTTGCGCTCCCGGATCTGCCTGCGCTCCCGGGGGAGATGCCTGCAGGTACACTAACCCATTTCTTCAGCATCTGAGCCAATTTATCCAGTGATGTCGGCTTGCTCAAGTAATCATCCATGCCTGAAGCGATGCAGCGATCGCGATCGCCCTCCATGGCGTGGGCGGTCAAACCGATGATCGGTATGTGCTTGCCTGAGAGATTCTCCGCTTTGCGAATAGCGTGCGTTGCTTCAAAGCCATCCATATCGGGCATCTGGCAATCCATCAAGAGAATGGCATAGTCTTTGCGCAAAACCTCATCGAGAGCGGCCTTGCCGCTGCCGACCGCGACAGCGCAATAACCTAACCTCTTGAGCTGCAAAATCGCCACCTTCTGATTGACGGCGTTGTCTTCGGCCACAAGAATCTTTGTGCCATCAGATTCAGTGCTTGAGACAGATGAATCACTGGCTGCCGGCACTGCTAATTCGTCTGCTTGCATCACTTTGGCAATCGAGTTAAAGAGGCGCGATTGTTGGACAGGTTTGGTCAAGTAGGCGCAGAAGCCAGCCTGCATGGCCTCAGCGCCCAGCCCCTTGGTATCGTATCCGGTGCAAAGGAAGACCGCTGTTTGTTTGAGCGCCTCGTCGTTCTTGATTTCGCTGAGAAGCTTGTAGCCATCCATATCAGGCATATTCAGATCGGTGATCACGATATCATAAGGCTTGCCATCCTTTGCGCACTGGCGAATCTTGTCCAATCCTTCCGCCACATTGGCACAGACGTCACAGCTCATCTGCCAGGACTGGACGTATGATTGGATTATGGTGCGGGCACTTTCTTGATCGTCTATGACGATAACTCTGGTGTCTTCCAGTCCGTCGCGCCTAGTTTGCAGCTCGCCTGCTTGCCCGATGTCAAATGGCACCTCGAACCAAAATGTCGAGCCTCTTCCAGGATGGCTCTCCACGCCGATCTGACCGCCCATCAGATTGACCAACCGCTTTGAAATTGACAAGCCTAAACCAGTGCCACCAAAACGACGGGTTGTCGAGCCATCAGCTTGTGAGAAGGGGCGGAAGAGTCGATCAATCTCTTCTTGGGTCAGGCCGATGCCTGTATCCTTTATCTCAAAGCGTACTACAACATCACCATCGGGTCCGACCCGATCGCACCTGCGCGCTTCCACGACAACCTCGCCCTGCTTGGTAAACTTCATGGCATTGCCGATCAAATTGAGCAGCACCTGCCGTAAGCGGCCGGAATCGCCTTTGAGCCCCCGCGGCAGGCAAGGATCGATATAGGTCATGACGGCAAGTTTTCTCTCGTGCGCCTGCTCACTGAGCAACTCAGCGGTGCCTTCCACCAGTGGTATCAACTCAAAATCGAGCACTTCCAGCTCCAGTCTGCCTGCTTCGATTTTGGAGCGATACAGAATGCCGTTGATGATGATCAACAGCGCTTGTGCCGATTCCCTGATAATGCGAGCGAATTCGCGCTGCTCGGTCGACAAAGGAGTATGCAGTAAAAGTTCAGCCATGCCTACAACACCGTTCATCGGTGTTCGTATTTCATGGCTCATGTTGGCAAGAAATTCAGTCTTCAGTCTATCCGCTTTCTGCAACTGCCGGCTGCGCTCTTCAAGCAATTCCTTCTCCATTTCCTGGTGCAACAGCTCCTGGCGGATCAACTGCTTTTCTGTCTCCAGCCTTTCCTTCTCTTCAAGCGCGCGCTGCTTCTCGATCTCAGAGATAATCTCTGCTTGCCTTTGAATTTCTCTGGATTTCTTAAAGAGGTCGACAAACACACTTACCTTAGATTTCAAAATTTCGGCAACAAAGGGTTTGATGATAAAGTCCACGGCACCAAGTGAGTAGGCCACAGATTCATCTGAATCTTCAGTGTACATGGCGGTCAGAAAAATGATTGGTGTGTGACGTGTGCTTTCCCGCTGCCGGATCAAATGAGCGGTCTCAAAACCATTCATACCGGGCATCATCACATCCAGAACGACAATGGCAAATTCGTCATCGAGCAGACACTTGAGCGCCTCTTTGCCGGACCGAGCCAGCACCAGTTTTTGTCCGAGTTCAGACAAAACCGCCTCGAGGGCAAGTAAGTTTTCTGGCTGATCGTCTACGAGCAAAATATTAACGGGCGGCTCGGGTTGCACTTTTTGCACCTCCCTTATGGCCAGTGACGCTGCTCAAATATGGGGCAATGTCATCCAGTAACATGACTTTCGGATGCTTCAATTTAGCTAAAGCAGCAAGAGGCAGAATACCATTCTCTGCGGTGGCAGGGTCTTGCACAATGACCAGACCGCCCCGTCTCTCAATTGACGCCGCACCTTCGGCGCCGTCTGAGCTGGAGCCCGTCAGCACAACTGCGATGACGCCCCGACCATGATTGCGAGCGGCCGAATCAAAGGCGACATCAATTGACGGGCGGGCAAAAGCAATTGGATCATCAGCCGATAGGGCGAGATACTCTTTTTCGATCAGCACGTGGTAATCAGCTGGTGCCAGATAGATGCAGCCGTCTTCCAGTCTGGTCTTGTCCTCCACTTCTTCCACTTTGCGCCTGGTGAAGCGCCGCAACATATTGCACAGAACATTATCCATGGTGCCCTGCCCGCCTTGCTCGCGATGTTGGATCAAGACCAAGGGTAGTTTGACGTCATCGGAAATATTGGTCAGAATGGTTCGCGTAGCGGCAAGCCCACCAAGAGAACATCCGATCACGACAAGATCAAATTGAAGCAGGCGAGACGCCTGCGCTCCCGGATAAGTCATCAGGCGCACCTCTTATAGAGCTTGAGGGTGGAATCAATCTCTTCGTAACACTTTTCATATTTAGTGAAGCACAGAGATTCCCTCTTACCCAGGGCCAGAATGCCGAACATCGACAAGCTGTTGTGCAGCAAATCGAGCACCTTCAGGCGCAGTTCTTCATTGAAATAGATGAGCACATTCCTGATCAAGACGAGATTGAATTCGTTGAAAGATCTGTCGGTGACCAGATTGTGCTGGGCAAATACTATATTTTGCTTGAGATCATGATTGAGGATAGCATGATCGTATTTTGCCGTGTAATAGCGTGAGAACGCCGTCTTGCCACCGGCTTGAATATAGTTGTCTGTATACTCTTTCATATGCGCAAGCGGGAAAATTCCGGACTTAGCTTTGCGTAACACATCTTCGTTGAGATCTGTGGCGTAGATGCGGCTGCGATCGTAAAGTCCCTCCTCTTTCAAAATAATGGCAGTCGAATACGCTTCTTCTCCTGTAGCGCAGCCGGCATCCCAAACCCGCACCATAGGATAGGTTTTCAGAACCGGCACCACTTTCGTGCGTAAAGCGGAAAAAAATGCCGGATCGCGAAACATGGAAGTAACGTTCACGGTCAAGGAGAGAATGAAACGATCCATGCAGCGGCTGTCGTGCAAGATTCTCTCTTGCACGGCAGATATAGTCTCTAACCCTTCCTGATTGGCGAATTTCCAAATGCGCCGGCGGATCGAAGCCGGCGCATAATTGCGGAAATCGTAACCGTATCTTTTGAAGATTCCGTTCAGCAGCAACTCAATCTCGATCGACTCGATCTCATCGTTTTCTTCGAGCGAATTCAATGCTTCATATGGATCTTCACTGTTCATTGATAGAGCCACACCCTCAAAAGCGACATTAATTGATCGGTGTCTACGGGTTTAGCGATGTAATCAGAAGCACCGGCATCGATGCACTTTTCACGATCACCTTTCATGGCCTTGGCGGTCAGTGCGATGATTGGCAAAGCCCTGAATTGCTCCATCTCGCGCATCCGTCTGGTCGTCTCATAGCCATCGATCTCCGGCATCATGACGTCCATCAAGACGATTTCGACATCAAGATTTTCTTGCAGCAACTCGATCGCCTCTACTCCATTTTCCGCATAAATGACATTCATGTTCTGACCTTCCAGGATGCTTGTCAGAGCAAAAATGTTTCGTACATCGTCGTCTACAATCATTATTTTTCGACCGGAAAGGATGGGGTCGCGATTGTGCGCTTGTTGAAGCATGCGGCGCTTCGATTCAGGCAGATTGTTCTCCACTCTGTGCAGGAACAGCGCCGTCTCATCAAGCAGCCGATCGGGCGACTTCGCCTCTTTCACGATCACCGCTTCCGTCATCTGCCTGAGCTCCATTTCTTCTTTGCTGGTCAGGTCTTTGCCTGTGTAGACTACGATGGGCAGGTTGGTCAAGCCCAATTCGTCTTGCGTTTTTTTGATCAGCTCGTAGCCTGTCATATCCGGCAGTCCAAGATCGATCACCATGCAATCGAAGTGCTGCTTTTGCAACAACTCGAGCGCTGCCGCACCGGAGGCCACGGCTGTGGTTTCCACATCACCGTTGCCAATCAGCTCAACAATTGAGTTGCGCTGAATTTCATCATCTTCCACCACCAGAAGATTCTTGGCCGGGCGCTCGATAAATGCCTTAATAGCGTTCATCGCTTCGTTTATCGCTTCTTTAGTGACCGGCTTCTCAAAGTAACCGATCGCCCCCTGGCGATAGCCCCGTTGCTTCTGCCCGGCAGCAGAGATGACGTTGACGGGAATGTGACGGGTCTTTGGATCGTGTTTCAGTCTATCCAGCACGGTCCAGCCATCCATGTCAGGCAGCACAATATCCAAAGTAATGGCATCTGGACTGAACCTTCTTGCCAGAGCCAAAGCTGCTGCACCGTTGACTGCCACCAGCCCTTTGAAGCCGTTTTCCCGGGCCTCATCGAGAAGCAAGCGAGCGAAGCTGATGTCATCTTCGACAATCAACAACACCCTGTCGTCGTCTTGAATTGAGCCTCGATCGTCGGCCACTATGCTTTCAATCAGCAGGCTGGAATCAGAAGGAGTCTCGGGCGAATCGATGGCTGGATTGTGCATGAGACGGTCGTGCGACATATAACTCAAGGGCCGCGGTCTTATTATAGGCTGTGCTGGAGTATAAAACTGCGGCAGGTAGAGCGTGAAGGTGCTCCCTTCGCCGGTCGTGCTGGTGACGCGAATTTCGCCGCCCAGCAAGTTGGCTATCTCTCGACTGATAGGCAGCCCCAGACCCGTGCCTCCATACTTGCGGCTGGTTGAACCATCAGCTTGCTGGAAGGCCTCGAAGATGATGCGCTGCTTGTCTGAGGCAATGCCGATGCCACTGTCACTGACAGACAAGGCAAGCACGGTGGGCGAATTGGTGAGGGTCAATCGTTCTGCACTCCAACCCTCAGTCACTTTGCTGATCTTCAAAGTCACCCCTCCCACTTCGGTGAATTTGAACGCGTTAGAGAGAAGATTCTTCATCACTTGTTGCAGCCGTTTGTAATCAGTCGTCAACGACTTGGGCAGTTCAGGGTCGAACTCCAGATTGAAGTTCAGCTTCTTGTTCTCCGCCACCTGCCTGAAGTTGCGATCGATGGCATCGTGCAGATCCTTGAAATGCACCTCTCCGACATCGAGTGTAATGGTGCCGGATTCGATCTTGCTCAAGTCGAGAATGTCGTTAATCAACTCCAGCAAATCAGAACCTGATGCATGAATTGTTTTGGCGAACTCCACTTGTTTGCTGCTCAGGTTTTGCTCCACATTATCGGAGAGCAGTTTGGACAAAATGAGCAAGCTGTTGAGTGGTGTTCTCAATTCATGCGACATATTGGCCAGGAACTCCGACTTGTACTTGGAAGTGAGAGCCAACTGCTCCGCTTTTTCTTCCAGAGACAATCTGGCTTGCTCGATTTCGCGATTCTTGCGCTCCACTTCCGCGTTTTGTGCCGCCAGCAGTCGTGCTTTCTCCTCCAGCTCTTCGTTGGTTTGTTGCAACTCTTCTTGTTGTTGAGTGAGCAAATCTTCCGAAGCCTGCAGGGTTTTTGCCTGTTGCTCGAGGCGCTTGTTTGTCTCGGTCAGCTCTTGCTGCTGCGCTTGCAGTTCTTGCGCCAATGACTGCGATTGCTTGAGCAGGTTTTCTGTTCTCATGTTCGCTTCGATCGTGTTGAGAACGATACCGATTGACTCAGTCAGCTGATCGAGGAAGGCAAGGTGAATGTCCGAGAATTGCTGGAATGATGCCAGCTCGATCACAGCGCGCACATCGCCTTCGAAGATGACCGGCAGCGCCACTATATTCAGTGGCGTCGCTTCACCCAATCCGGAATTGATCTTGATGTAATCTTGCGGCGCATCCGTAACGAGAATGCGCTGCTTCTCAATGGCTGTTTGCCCGACCAATCCTTCCCTCATTCTGAAGCGATCAGACAGATGCTTGCGCTTCTGGAAGGCATAGCTTCCCATCAGCTTCAACACTTGCTCGGTGCCTTCCAATTCGTTCATGTAGAAGACGCCGTGTTGTGCCCTTACCAGTGGTGCCACCTCGGAGAGGATCAAATTGGCCACGGTGAGCAAGTCTCTTTGCCCTTGCAGCATACTTGTGAATTTGGCCAGGTTCGTCTTCAGCCAATCTTGCTCGGTGTTTTTCTGCGTCGTGTCTTTGAGGTTGCGAATCATCTCGTTGATGTTGTCTTTCAGCGAGGCAACTTCTCCTCTTGCTTCCACGGCAATCGATCGGGTGAGGTCGCCTTTGGTCACAGCGGTCGCCACTTCGGCTATCGCTCGAACCTGGGTGGTGAGGTTGGCGGCCAGACCGTTGACGTTGTCTGTCAGATCCTTCCATGTGCCTGCTGCACCAGGCACCAGAGCCTGACCGCCGAGCACACCTTCGACCCCGACCTCACGAGCCACTGATGTAACCTGATCGGCAAACGTCGCCAGCGTATCGATCATCTCGTTGATGGTGTCTGACAGAGCGGCGATTTCACCTTTGGCTTGCAAGAACAGTTTGCGTTTCAAGTTGCCGTTGGCTACGGCAGTCACAACTGCGGCAATTCCCCGCACTTGCTCAGTCAGATTGCCGGCCATGGAGTTGACGTTATCGGTCAAGTCTTTCCAGGTGCCACCGACGCCCTGCACAACCGCCTGACCGCCAAGCTTGCCTTCGGTGCCTACTTCGCGGGCAACGCGAGTGACTTCGGAGGCGAAGGATGAGAGTTGATCCACCATCGTGTTGATTGTGTTTTTCAGCTCCAGGATTTCTCCTTTCACATCCACCGTGATCTTCTTGGTCAAGTCACCGGTTGCCACAGCTGTTGTCACTTCAGCGATGTTTCGCACCTGGGCTGTGAGGTTTGAGGCCATGGAGTTGACGTTGTCTGTCAAATCTTTCCAGGTGCCGGAAACTCCTTTCACCTGAGCCTGACCGCCAAGCTTGCCCTCC
>Ga0182024_10000642_pt1 | contig 90432 bp, 80 predicted proteins | sample P32metaG_FD_120480 | JGI IMG/M metagenome (GOLD analysis project Ga0182024, IMG submission 120480) | Permafrost microbial communities from Stordalen Mire, Sweden - P3-2 metaG (Illumina Assembly) | ecosystem: Environmental > Terrestrial > Soil > Wetlands > Permafrost | place: Sweden: Stordalen... | reverse complement strand
CGGCTTCGTAAGTAAGAAGGCGTTGGGCCAAATGTCGCGACTCTGGAAGGCTCACGATTTCCTTTTCCGTGCAAGGCGCGAACGCTGTACTCAGTTCGGCTTGGGACTTTTAATTGCCGCCACTACCGCCAATACGGTCGCCGTGTTTAGAACGTTTCCCGAGATAGTCATCAGCGCTTCTGTGACGGGCGGATATTGCTCCGCCAGTCTCTCGAGACGCGCACTGACGCCTTGGAGATCATCGACTTCGTTGACGATCGCTTCGAAGCCGATGGGTATACCGCTCTTCGAGAGGAACCTAAAGTCTGGAAGAATTTCGGATGTCACCAGCTGCAACGTCGTAGCTTCGCCAACAACTCGGACGAGCAGCCCGAGTAACTGGGTAATGAGAATTATTCCTGCCTCCCGAGCTTGGTCCGCGGCGACTCGCGGCCGAAGCTCGCCTAGACCCTGTAGGGATCCATCCGCCGCGACCTGCACGGCGCTGAGACTGGGAGCTTCCGCCCTGGCCAGCGTCAGAGCACGAGAAAGGAGCGAGCGAAAACCAGCAACTCCCGCGAGTGTAATTAGGGGCTGGCGCAACCTCTCACAGACGCCAATAGCCGCGAATTCCGTCGGCTCGGAGGTCTTGCCCGCAGCGTCTTGGTAAGCGAGAAGGCGCTGGGCCAAATCTCGCGTCTGTGAGGGAAGCATCATTTCCGTTCCGTTACCATACAAAATTCCCGTGACACCTGAACGTGAAACGTTCAGCCTAATGTTACGCGTTTGGGAGTCGCTCGGATAGGGCGTGTGCCTGCTTCATCGGATTCTGTGGCGCGGTGCCCGCCGTGGATCATTGTTTAGCCGCTGTCCCCCAATTGGGATGACGCGGCCCGCTAGTCGTGGAGAACGACGTTGAGAAGTGAACTGTGAACCTGTAACCCGCCTTCTGCCCCCCCGGCGTAGTCAATAAATCCCAATTTCCTGAACCGGTTCATGAAAAAGCTAACCCGCGAACGAGTGGTGCCTACTATCTCGGCCAGTGTCTCCTGGCTGAGCTTCGGAATCACGGATTCAGGAATCCCTTCCTTGCCAAAATGAGCAAGCATGAGAAGGACACGAGCTAACCTTTTCTCGCTGGAATTAAACAGTTGATCAACCAGATCCTCTTCGTATCGAATGTTCCGGGTCAACAAATATGCGACGAACAGATCGGAAAGGGCGTGTTCGCGGTGAAGCGCGTCCACCATGGCCTTTTTCTCGATTCTCAGAACAGCGCAATCCGTCATTGCGGTTGCAGAGCCCATGCGAAGAGATTGGCCCGCAAGCGAACCTTCGCCGAAGAAACTCCCGTCACTTAACATGCCGATTGTAGCTTCCTTGCCATCCTTGGAGACAACGGTGAGTCTTATCTTGCCTGTCTGCAGGTAGAAAACTGCGTCTGCGGGATCCCCTTGGGCGAAGATGGTTTGCTTTTTCGGAAAGAGCAAAGCTTTCCTGCATTCACCGATGGTGTCGAGGAACACCTGGGCATCGAACTCGCGGCGGTTCTTGGGGGCTGGGGGTGGACGCGTAGAATTCCGCGTGCGTTGCGATTTCTGTTCAATCGGCGCCGAGACGGCGATTTTCGTTGAACCTTTGGATTCGCGAGGCGAAGCCATGGGCGCACCTCCGCTCACTCCACGTTCAAGCACATTATACCCCCTCTTGCGCTGGCCCGGCATCGCATTATTGAGGGCGTCGTGGACGTTTTTTCCTCGAAAGCAACCGTGCATGAAACGTCCGAGCGGGTTGTTTGAATGGCTAAGTCAGTGAGGAGCACGTGGTGTACAAAAAGCTGAACTCAACGGAAACGTTGATTCAGAGAACAACCACGGAGGCTCCTCAAGGACATATGTATTACATCGGACTCGATGTTCACAAGAAGACGTCAGCTACTGCGTCAAAGATGCGACTGGTCATATCCACCAAGAAGGCAAGATCGGAGCAACGCGATGCGAACTCGACAGCTGGATGAAGACGCTGCCCCAACGCTGGACGGTAGCCATGGAGGCCACGATTCTCACTGGCTGGATCTACGATCATCTGCGGCCCACGCTCAGCAGGTGAAGGTGGCGCATCCGTTGATGTTGCGGGCGATCGCAGCGGCCAAGAAGAAGAATGATCGAATTGACGCCGGCAAAATCGCCGACTGCCTGCGCTGTGACTTGAATCGGGCCAGAGGCGAGCAGAGAACGCACCGTTTCTCCATCCACCAACTCCATGGCGATATAGTGCGTGCCGTTCTGGTGCCCGAGTTCTTGATTGCGACCTCACGATCGAGGCGGCTGTCCTTGGCGCGATAGACTTCACCCATCCCGCCGGCGCCGAGTCGCTGAAGAATCTCGTAACTGCCAAAGCGCGCACCCGGCGACAGGGTGGATGACAACGAACCTGAAGTAGGAGGAGGATTCACGGAGCTTGCAGAAGCGGCTCTCGGCATGCCGAAGCGGACTCTTACCTATTGCGCAATTACAGGTGAATAATTCGCGGCTGCGACAGATCCCAAGACAGCACCCCTGATGGGCTTATAATATCGCAGAAATTGGGAGGGATTTAATGGATATTCGATCGCTCCAGCGGCCCCTGAAAGATATGTACCGGCAAGACCCGGGCAGTTCGCAAATCACGCTGACCGCGCATGGCACTCAGGGTGAGGCACCGATCGCTTGTTCTGTGGACTTGGGGCGTGCAATCTACGCGGCGCAAGCGCACAAAGGAGTTGGTGGCGCCGGTACCGGAGCCTGCTCGGGAGACCTGCTGTTAGGCGCGCTTGCCGCCTGCGCCCAGATTACCTGCCAAATGGTCGCCGCTGCCAAGGGAATACCGACAGAGGCGATCGATGTCACAGTCGAGGGCGATCTGGATCTGCAAGGAACGCTAGGAATATCGAAAGAAGCCTTAGTCGGATTTCAGAGCATCCGCGTCACTTTCGACATCCGTGCACCACAGGCAACGCCAGAGCAGTTAAGTGCGTTGCGGGCCAAAACGGAACAATATTGCGTGGTGATGCAAACGCTGCAGCATCCGCCGCGGATTGAGAACAAATGGAACCAATAGAGAGCCGTCGATCAGGATTTGATCTCAGGTTCGTCTTTCAGTTCGGTTTGATGTTCTGATTTACACGGAATAAGTTCCCCCGATCGTAGCGCTTCTTGATCTTCGCCAAACGATCGTAATTCTTGCCGTATGTGGCCCGGATGCGATCCTCGCCCTCTTCCATCATGAAGTTGACGTACGCGCCGCCTGCGGAGTAGGGATGAAGTGCGCTCCAATACTCCTTCGCCCACGTGGAGATTTTTCCCTTGTTCGCCGGGTTCGGGTCGACCCCGACAATCACAGAACTCCATGTTGCGTCGCGGTAACCCCAAGGCGTGGCACTGTTCTTGACGCGACCGGCGACGCCGTTGATCGGATACAGGTGCATGGTCGACTGCGTCGACGGCATTTTCGCCGCGTATTTCACATGCACCGCGATGGCTTCGTCTGGCAGCGTACGCACAAAATCGGCCTTCCAATACCATTGGAGGCCCGCCGGATAGAGACCGTCGTGCATAGTTTGGAGTACCGGATGCGGAATGGGCCCAACCATATCGAGCGCCGGAGCCTTGAATCTCCGGATCGGCTTGAACACTTTCTCCCCCTTCTTGATCGGTCCGGTGTAGCACACACTATGCCGCACATCTTCTTGTTGTGCAGATGCCCGGGAAATGGAGGCCCCGGCGGCACTGTGAGGAAAGCGAAGAAGCCGTAGACGTCATCGGGCGCCTTCGCGATGAACTCGCGGTACCAGCGCATCATCTCTGCCGCATCTTCCATCGGCCACAACATCGGGCCGCCGTAATGGGTGTGCGCGGGTTGCCCCTTGAACAGAAATGATGTCACGACACCGAAGTTGCCACCACGAACGCGCACCGCCCAGAACAGGTCAGAATTCTCCTTGGCGCTGGCGGTAACGACCCGGCCGTCGGCCAACACCATTTCGACGGCCAGCAGATTGTCAATGGTCAGGCCATAGCGCCGCGTCAAGTAACCGATACCGCCGCCCAAAGTCAGTCCGGCCACGCCGGTCGTCGAAATGATGCCCGAAGGAACCGCTAGACCGAATGCGTGGGTTGCATGGTCTACGTCGCGCCAGAGCGCTCCGCCCCCGACTTGCACGGTCCTCCTCTTCGGGTCTACGCGAACATAGTTCATTGGTGAAAAATCGATCACCAACCCGTCATCGCATACCCCCAACCCGCCAGCGTTGTGCCCACCGCCGCGGATGGACAGCAGCATTTTGTGCTCGCGGGCGAACGTCACCGCCGCCATGACGTCGGCGACGTCGGCGCAGCGCGCAATCAGCCGTGGCCGCCGGTCGATCATCGCGTTGTACACCCTGCGCGCCGTGTCGTAACTCGGATCGCCTGGCACGACCAGTCCTCCGTGCAAGCGGGCTCTGAAATCTGCAATCGTCGCTTCGTTCAGCATAGTTAAGAACGACCTGGGGAAATTTGACGTGTTCTACCACCGCACTGGCTGCACAGGTCAGTGCGGCGTTACCGGGCAAACCGGCGTCGCCCGTAGATTTAGGCGGAGTTTCGATTTGGAGCCTGGCTCGCACATAGTACGCCTCTGCCTTCGTGGAGACAACGAATACGCCGCAATTTCGTAGCGTTAATGAAATCGAGTAATCTTGCATGGGCAAGGCTGTGACGTCCTCGCTATTGGCGGAGAGTTCATGAAGAGATTGCGTCGTCCGTTAGGTCGTCGGATTGGTCGCGGGATTCGAGCTTGGATTCAGACTTCGCTGCTCTCACTCTGTTTGATCGCGAGTGCGATTGGCAGCTATGCGCAGACGCCGGTCACGAACGATCCTCCTTATTATGGGCCGTTCAACGCGGAGTTTCTTTCTGGCGGGGATGGGCTTAAGAAGGTGCTGGTAAAGGATGACTCGGTGTTGCGCGCGGATTCTCCGTGGTCGCTCTACGCGTGGGTGCGACCTGCCGAAGCGGCGAAGGGAATGACTCTGGTCGCCGGCATCGGAGATCCAAACGACGAATTTTCGCGGTATCTCGCGCTGGATGGCAGTCACGCGATCCTCTGGATGGGCAATGACAACAGCCTTTCGGAAGCGGCCGCGATTGATCCGGGGAAATGGCATTTGTTGGCGGCAACTTTTGACGGCGACAAGTTTCAGCTTTATAGCGACGGGGCGCAGGTCGCCGCCGGCCAGCTCGATTTGGGGAGCGTGACCGCAGTGATTGAGATGGCTCCGGTCGCTCCTGTGGCTTCGTCTCAGGCTGCGCCGCTTCAGCATGCTACGGCTCCGCCGGGTGTGAGCAACGTAACCTGGCAGCATTTCGGCGGGGCGATTGCCTCGCTCACTGTACTCCGCAGAGTATTGAGTGGGGATGAAATCAAGCAGCTCTTTCAGAGGCCGGAGAATTTTTCTCTGATTGAATTCGAGGAGGGATCGAAGCCTTGGCCGGTCGAGACGCGGGGGCAGGCGGGATATCGCGCGCCCCAAGATCCGGCAACGATGCCGCGCGGAAAAGCTCAGCCTTCAAAACCGAGCGCCACTACTTTGACGAAGGCGCGGCAGGCTCTCCAGCCGAATGGTAATGGCAACGATGAGTGGATATTGGCGGGAGACTGGAACCTGATTCCGGCGCCCAAGGTGAAAGAGGATGGCGCGGCGATCTCGCTTGCCAGTTATCACGCACACGATTGGTGGCCGGCGACGGTGCCTGGAACGGTGCTCACCACCATGATCGACCGGGGAGTCTATCCCGACCCCGACTATGGACTAAACAATCTCGCGATTCCAGAGAGCTTGAACAAGCAAGACTATTGGTATCGCGTGGAATTCCGCGCTCCGAAGTCGGCCGGCGGCCGACGACTGACACTCACCTTTGAAGGCATCAACTACGAGGCAGCGGTGTGGCTCAATGGACAAGAGCTCGGACCGATCAAGGGAGCTTTCATACGGGGCACGTTCGATGTGACCGAGATGTTGAAGACGGAGCAACCGAATGTTCTGGCAGTACGCGTTTCACCGCCGCCTCACCCCGGCATTCCGCAGGAACAATCGATCAAAGGTGGGCCGGGGGAGAACGGCGGGATCATGTGCCTCGACGGGCCAACTTTCGTCGCGACGGAAGGATGGGATTGGATTCCCGCGATTCGCGATCGCGATACGGGCATTTGGCAGCCCGTGATCTTGAAGGCAACCAACGCTTTGAAGATTGGCGATCCGCAAGTGATCACCACGTTGCCGTTGCCCGATACCAGCCGAGCTGATGTTGAGATTAACGTGCCGGTCGAGAATGTTTCGACTTTGCCGGTCAAAGGAACTCTGAAGGCATCGTTTGGAGACGTCTTAGTAAGTAAGGAAGTTACGCTCGCTCCCGGAATAAGTTCGGTGAAGCTGGCACCTGTCGACTTCCCGCAGCTCATCGTGCAGCAGCCACACCTCTGGTGGCCGAACGGTTATGGCAAGCCTGAGCTGTATACGCTGCTGCTCAGCATTTCGGATGGACAAAGTGAATCCGACAGCAAACAAGTTCGATTCGGCATTCGTGAAATCACTTATGCATTGAGCTTGCTCGATAGTGCAGGCCATCTGCGGCGATTGGAGTATTCGCCAAGTATTGCGCGGCTGAAGGATGAACAAGTAGTAAATACAGGTCATGAAGGCATTCGCGAAATTCCAGCGGCTGACCCGTATCCGTCGAGCTTTCCGCCGGAATGGAAGGACGATTGGAAGTCGTGGGTGGCGTCGCTTGTGCCTGGAGGGGAATCGTCGCCATCGGTGCGGATGCTCAATGATGCGAACGAAACGAAAGCGTCGCCCTATCTGGTCATAAGAGTGAATGGAGTGCGCATAGCGTGTCGCGGGGGTAACTGGGGCATGGACGATTCGCGCAAGCGTGTCTCGCGCGAGCGCCTGGAGCCTTATTTCCGGCTGCATCGCGATGCCAATTTGAATATCATCCGCAACTGGGTCGGTCAGAATACGGAAAAAGTTTTTTATGATCTGGCCGACGAATACGGACTCATGGTGTGGAACGACTTCTGGGAATCGACGCAAGACTATAACGTAGAGGCCGAAGATCCAGCTCTGTTTTTGAAAAATGCCCGCGACACTATTTTGCGTTTTCGCAATCATCCATCGATCGTCATGTGGTGTGGGCGCAATGAAGGTGTACCGCAACCAGTTATTAATGAGGGGCTGGCGGAGTTAGTAAGGTCGTTGGATGGGACGCGTTACTATTCGCCAAGCTCGAATGCGATCAATCTTCAACATAGCGGACCTTATAAGTACATGGAACCGTCGCTCTACTACACAACTTTGAATCACGGCTTTTCGGTGGAGACGGGCACGCCATCATTTTCGACTCTAGAATCTTTCCGCGCGTGGATCCCAAAAGAAGATCAGTGGCCGATCAGCGACAGCTGGGCTTATCACGACTGGCATCAGATCGGAAATGGTGACATGGCGCCGTTCATGGCCGAGATGCAGGCGGAGTTTGGAGCTCCGTCAAACCTCGAAGACTTCGAGCGCAAGGCGCAGATGCTGGATTATGTAGACCACCGCGCAATCTTTGAAGGCATGAACGCGCATCTGTGGGCTCCAAACAGCGGGCGGATGCTGTGGATGACGCAACCCGCGTGGCCGAGCAATGTTTGGCAGATTTTCTCTTCGGACTATGACACGCAATCTTCTTTCTACGGGGTGAAAAAGGCTTGCGAGCCGATTCATGTCCAACTCGATCTATCCGACTACAGCGTGTCGGTTGTCAATACAACGAATGATTCGCATAACGGGTTGTCGGTCAGCGCGAACGTTTATTCGCTGGACAACAAACAGCTGCTGCATCACGAAGAACATAGAGATGCAGCGGCCGATGCCGTTACGGAGGGATTCACGCTGGACCTTGCTTCCCTGCTGGCGCAGGATGCGATGGTGCTGGTGAAGTTAGAGTTGCGGAATTCATCGGGCGAAGTGGTTTCGGAGAATCTCTACTGGCTAGGGGCGGAAAGCGCGTCCTATCGGCATTTGAACCGGCTTCCGGTCGTTTCTCTTACCACGGCGGCAACCTCAATGCGTTCTGGCGACGACGTTCATCTGCGAATTAAATTGCGAAATAACGGCACTGTGGTCTCGCTGGCGAACAAGCTTACTCTCATCAACGCGGCCGACGGGTCACGCGTTCTCCCGGCTTACTATAGCGATAACTATGTGTCGCTGTTACCAGGCGAAAGCCGGGAGATCGACATCGAGTATGGCGCGAAGTCGGCCAATGGTGCGGTTCAGGTTGCGCTACGGGGTTGGAATACCGTCAAGCAGATCGTTTCTGTCGAAAGCAATAACGCCTTGGCTAAGTGAGGTAGAGCGAGCGCATGGAATGGCGGCTGTCAGGGTTGTGTCGGATGCAATGCGTTCGCTCGGTCGATCACCCATTGTGGAAACACGGGAGCGCCTTGCGGAGGATGGCCGAGAATGATTGCCCAGTGCTCGATCCATCCGGCGCCTTCTTCGCCGACGAAGATGTCGGGCAGGCTGTAGGCCTGATCGCTTAGCGCATCCCCTAGGGTGATGAAGCGATAGCCTCGTTTGCGCAGGAGATCGACGAGTTCGCCGATGTGGTCGGCTTCGAGTTGATTCGCATGCAGTAGTAGAATCTGTTTCGGTTCATAACCGATGGTTAGTTTGGCTAGCTGCTCGGAGTAGGCAAAGGCGGCATCGCTGTGAGCGAGATAACTGCTGACCAGTTGCTGCTGCAATGCCGTGTCGCCGCGTTGTTTGGCGTCGTCGTAAACGGGAGCGTACATCCAGTGGGATACGTGTACATGCGGTGTCGAGGACATTCAAACATATTAAAGACATTCCGCGGTTTTCAGTTTTTGAATCCGGGTTTTAATGCAAGAAAATTAAGAGTGAGCTAGGCTGTTTTGTCCGAAATTGTCGAAAGCTATCGAGGAGAAACATGGTGATCAAGCCTGTGCAGCGGTTGCTGAGTATTCTTCTGTGCAGCACTTTGGCCTTTACTGTCTTCGCCACTCTTACTGCAGCGCAGAATGATCAGAGCGTCACTGCCCAGATCGCGCCTAATGAAAATCTGGTAGCGGAGGGTGTGCCGCCGATTCCGGGCGCGCTTGCGGCGAGAGTGGAGCGCTACAGCAATTATCGCGGCGCTAGCCTGGTGAGTTGGAATCCGGAGCGGCGCGAGATGCTGATCTCGACTCGCTTCGCCGATGTGCCGGAGATTCATCTGGTGAAGATGCCGGGAGGCGATCGGAGCCAGTTGACGTTTTATACGGACCCGGTGACGGAAGCGCATTTCAATCCGCAGAAGAGCGACCACTTCGTTTTCAGCAAGGACGTTGGGGGCGCAGAGTTTTATCAACTCTATCGATATGACGTGGGCAGCGGCGACGCCACGCTGTTGACGGATGGGAAATCGCGCAACATCGGTATGGTATGGGCGCACGGGGGCGACCGCATCGCCTATGCCTCGACGCGACGCGACGGCAATGACGTGGATATATGGGTGATGGATCCATCTGATCCGAAGAGCGATCACATGCTGGCCAAACTCGATGGCGGAGGTTGGGGGGCGCTCGATTGGTCACCGGATGGGCGGAAGATTCTGGCGATCAATGATGTTTCTGCGGAGGAGAGCTCGCTCTGGCTCATCGATTCAGGATCGGGAGAGAAGACGCTGCTCACGGCAAAGAGCGACGTAAAGGTGAGCTACTCGGGCGGAAAGTTTAGTAAAGATGGCAAGGGAGTTTACACCACGACCGATAAGGATTCCGAGTTTCATCGGCTGGCTAATATCGACCTGGCGACGCAGAAGGCTACTTTCCTGACGAGCGACATTCACTGGGATGTGGCGGAGTTTGACCTTTCCGACAACGGCAAGATGATCGCCTTCGCGACCAATGAAGACGGCTTTGGCGTACTGCACGTGCTCGACACTGCGAGTCGAAAAGAAAAAACTTTGCCGAAGCTGCCGACGGGGATCATTTCGGGTGTGTTGTGGAACAAGAACAATCGCGACCTGGGATTCAATCTGACTTCGGCGCGCGCGAGTTCGGATGTTTATTCGCTCGACGTGGCGACGGGGAAAACTGATCGGTGGACATTCAGCGAGCTTGGCGGAATCAACACGGCGAATTTGCCCGAGCCGGAACTGATCCACTGGAAGACTTGGGATGGGCGGATGATCAGCGGCTTTCTCTATCGGCCGCCGGCCAGATTTACGGGAAAACGGCCGGTGATCGTGAATATTCATGGCGGGCCGGAGGGGCAGTTTCGGCCGGGATTTCTGGGACGCAACAATTATTGGCTCAACGAGCTGGGCATCGCGATTATTTTCCCCAACGTGCGAGGATCGACCGGATACGGCAAGACCTTTCTTTCGCTTGATAACGGCTTCTTGCGCGAGGGATCGTACAAGGATATCGACACGCTGCTGGATTGGATTCAGCAGCAATCGGATCTCGACTCGGGCCGGGTGATGATCACGGGTGGGAGTTATGGCGGGTTCATGACGCTCGCGGTGGCCACGAATTACAACGATCGCATTTGCTGCTCGGTTGATGTTGTGGGGCCGTCGAATCTGGTTACGTTTCTCGAGCACACATCCGGGTATCGACAAGATTTGCGACGGGTAGAATATGGGGATGAGCGCGATCCGAAGATGCGGGAATTTCTTGAACGGATCGCCCCCTACAACAAGGCCAAGAACATTACCAAACCGCTGTTCGTAATCGCAGGTAAGAACGATCCGCGTGTGCCCGCCAGCGAATCGGAACAGATGGTGCAGATCGTCAGGCAGAACGGGACGCCGGTTTGGTGGCTGCTCGGCAAGAATGAGGGGCATGGCTTCCGCAAGAAGCAAAACGTTGACTACCAGTTTTATGCGACGGTGATGTTCGTAGAGCAATATTTGCTGAAGTAGGGTGGAAGTATTCGAACGAGCGAGAATTCGGTGAAGGTGGTTGCCGTTGAACCAATCAGCGGCGGATAGCTTCCCCAAACTATCCGCCACCGAGGACTTCGCGGAACGTTGTTTCTGTGGATCCCGCGCTCTACCTGTTAATGCGGGAACGGGGAGCGAAAGGGGTCATCCGGCGAAAAAATATTTTTTGCCTCGTCGTTATATAGAAAAAAGATGAATTGACGGTCCAAGAACGCATAAGACTCCGCTAGTGCCGCAATTTATTGCACTTCCGTGGGCGAAATTTCAGGGCAAGCCTCGTAAATACCAGGAACAGTCCGGCAATCACGACGAAGATCATCCAGCTCGCCTCGGGACCGAGGAGACCGCCAGTGAGCCAATCGGGACCGGGCCACGAGGTGGCGAATAACCGGCCTCCGGCAAACTCCCCCGCATTGCGTCCGGCCCAGAAATAAATGTTGCCGAAGTCGAAGGCGGCGTGCCAGCCGATGGCGAATGCGAGGTCACTGGTGCGACGGATTGTGATCGAGAGGAGGAAAGCCAATAAGCCAGTGCAGGCGAAATCCTCCCAGCGCTCGTTGGGCTTGGTGAAATAATGCAACGCTCCGAAGCAAAACGCTAACAGAGCAGCGGCGGCCCAGAAGCCGATGCCATCGGCAAGAGTACGAAGCAAGTAGGCGCGGAAGGCGAACTCCTCGACTAGGCCGATCACGAGCGAGGCGGCGATCCATAGCAACAGACTGCGGACCAATGCGCTTCCGCGGCTGGCGAGGCCGGTGATGCGATAGCCGCCGAAAGCGGCGATCAGTCCGATTAAGAGCGAGACCGAGGCCGCACCCCATGCTAAGCCCTTCCAGAAAAGGTCGCCGAAAAGCTGGCGGAGGTGCACGTAGTAGTCGCTGAGGTGGCGCCGCTCGATGCGCATCATGACGAATGTGGCGAGCACGGTCGGAATCAATAAGAGGAGCAGATCGGTGGCGATCAGCCAGCGAGGATCAAGGAAGGCATGTGGGCCGCCAGCGCCCAGATGGGTCCCGATGTAGGTGATCTTGAGGTGCGCGGCGACCACGATAGCGAACCAGATCAGCAGTCTCCACCCGGAGCGTATCTGGCCTTCTTGATTGATGAAGATTTTGCGCATGGTTTTGTCCGATCTCTTATGGGACGTGAGTCGCAGACTTTGGCGAGCAATCATCGGCACCAATTTTGATACGTAGGGGTTTGGCGAAAGTTCACCGGGGCGGCACGGGGAATCGAATTATTCGCCCGGTCAATCAGCGCGATAGAGCATCCGCCGTAAACGACGCCAGATCGGCGAATAGCTTCTCGAGGGTCGCTTCCCTTTCGGCCTCGGCCAATGCGAGTTGTCGTTCTACTCGGGCTTCCATCTCGCGCAACTGCGGCTCTGGGACTTTGCCGGCGAGATGCTGAAAGAGCAGGCGGTGCGCGCCTTTGCGCTGCATGACTTCGAGTCCATCGAGCATCTGGCGGTGCGACGTGCCTTCCCAAATGGCTAGGATCATGGCCTCGCGAAGCCAGCGCTCGACGCGATTTTCTTGCAGTGTTCCGACGCCGCCATAGACTTCCATGGCCCATTTCGCGGTCTGCACGGCGAACTCGGCAGTCCAGTATTTGGCTAGGTGTGCGACTAGGCGAAAGAGATGATAGCTCTCGGAGTAGGGCGGCTTCTCTTGCCAAACCTTGTCGAGCATTTGGACGACCTCCCACGCCAGCTTTGAAGCGGCGCGCAGACCGCGCACACGATCTTCAAATTGGCGCCTCAGCAAAGGATGCTCGATGATCGGTTTGCCAAAGGCGACGCGGCGCTGGGCGTAAGAATACGCGTCGGCTATGGCACGTTGGGCAAGGGCTACGCCGCCCACGCAGTTGGCCACACGCGAGAGGTTGAGCACCTCGAGAATCAGATAGATTCCAGGCTGTGACTGTCCGAGGAGCCAACCTTCGCTGTTGCGCAGCTCAATTTCTCCGGTGGGAACGGAGCGGGTGGCGATCTTGTCTTTGATGCGGCGAATTTGATAATTGAGAAGACCGTCTTCAGCGCGGCGCGGCACCAGGAACAGGCTCAGCCCGCGCACGTTTTGCGGCGCACCTTCCTGCCGAGCCGCCACTACGGCTAATTCGGCCCCGGCGTTACTGGCGAAATATTTGTCGCCGGTTAAGCGCCACTTGGTTCCATCCCTTTCTTTCTGCGCAACGGTTTCGACTGACGCGCCTAGATCGGAGCCGCCCTTAATCTCGGTCATCCAGGTTGCGCCCTGCCAGACGCTATCGTCACGCTGCAACATGTGGGGCAGGAAACGCGCCTTGAGTTCTGCGTCCCCATATTTCGAGAGCGGGCAAATGGTGGAGAGAGAAACTGTGTAGGGACAGGCCAAGCCAGCATCGTAGAAACCGGTAGCGTAAAGGAGGAGATAAGCGGGGAGCAGCGAACTCTGCTCGGGATTCTCAAAGACTCGCCAGAGTACGCCAGCGCTGTAGCCCCGTTTCAGCATGCGCCAGTAATCGGGCGGATAAACAATTTCATCGACCCGCGCGCCCCACTTATCGAACATGCGCAACCATGGGGTGCCGGCGCGGTCGACTGCGTCGGAGATTCCCTGCCCTTCACTTTCGAACCAAGCTTCGTAATCGCGCAGCCAGTCGGGGTCGGCGCGGATTCCGATCTGTTGCAGAAATTGCACAGGAGAGCGCAAGACATTAGAACGCAAAATATCGAAGTTCGGTGTCATTGTCATTTAGGGTCGTCGATGCGCCGTCGCAAGTTTTTTCACGAGCGCAAGAATTCTAGAGTCAGCGCCCAGGCCTGACGCGCCGAGTGCGGCTCATAGGAGGCGCGTTCGTCGCAGAAGAATCCGTGATCAGCGCGGGCAAAGTCGACGTTCACGTAAGTCTTCTGGTGCGCGCTAAGGGCATCAGTCACGGCTTTGCGATGCTCGGATGTAATGTGCTTGTCCAACCCGCCCCAGACGAGTAACAACGGCGCTTGTTGCTTGGACGCGCGATCGAGCAGTGCGGGAGCGATGCCGCCTCCGTAGAATGAGACGGCGGCGCGCAACGGCAGCACGCTATTCGCGAGGAATGAAGCGCGCCCACCCATGCAGAATCCGACAGTGGAAATCTCGTTTGGCTTGACCTGAACATTCGAATGGAGCCAGTCATACGCCGTGCGCATATCTAACTCGGACGTCTCCGAGGTCACCGCTTGAACGTGCGGCCGGACGGCGGGAAAGTCTGTGTAGCTGCCTTCGAAGCCGGGAGGCGCGGTACGATGAAAGAGCTCGGGCGCTATGACGGCGTATCCCTCGGCGGCAAAACGCTCGGCTACGTTGCGGATGTGGTGGTTAACGCCAAAGGCTTCCTGCAGCAGAATGAGTCCGGGATGGGGGCCGGCGTTTTCCGGACACGCTACATAGGCGGACATGCGGGTGCCGCCGGCGACGGTGAGTTCTATTTTTTCTTTCGCGATTGAGGGCGATCTCATACGTTCTTAAAATAGTAAATCCAGCGATGCGGTCACAAGCCGAACTGAATGCCTCTGCGCTCGCGGCCCAGCGCCACCACTATGGCCGCCAGCGTGAATACGACGAATGCGGTCAGGGCCATGGCGTTTGCGTAACCGGTGTGTTCGGCGAGAATTGCCTCGATGTAGGCGACCGAGCCGGCCAGCAGTACGCCGCATTGGTACGCGAATCCTGGAAGGAATCCGCGAACGGAGTCGGGCGATAATTCGGAGAGATGCGCGGGGATAATTCCCCACGCTCCCTGCACCATGAACTGAATAAGGAAGGCTCCGAGTATCAACAATGCTAGTGACGGGGCGTAGGCCCAGAGCGGAACCAGAAGGATTGCGCAGATGAGCGATGTGATCATGGCGCGGCGGCGGCCGAAGCGATCGCTTAGATAACCCACTAGCGTGCCTCCGCAAATCGCCCCGACCATGGAGATTGCTGTGATCAGTGCGCGCTCGGTGGGCTTCATGCCCCACTGACGCTGCAGAAAGGTGGGGAACATATCCTGCGTGCCGTGCGAGGCGAAGTTCATCATCATCATCAGGAGAGTTAGATAGAGAAACAATTTCCAGTTGGATAAGATGGCCCGACCCAAGTCGCTCCAGTTGGGGTGGCGCGTTTTTTCCCATACTTCGGATTCCTTCACGCGGAAGCGGACGAAGAGGCCGAGCAGAGCGGGTAGGCCTCCGATGAAGAACATTGGGCGCCATCCCCAGCGGGGAAAGACAAAATAGAAGCATCCGGCCGCCAGAAGGTAGCCGAGCGCGTAGCCCTGCTGCAAAATTCCTGAGAGTAAGCCGCGCAATCGCGGTGGAACTTTTTCCATGGCGAGCGAGGCGCCTACTCCCCACTCTCCGCCCATGCCGACGCCGAACAGGGCGCGCAGCACGAGAAAGGTGGTGAAACTATGCGCGAAGCCGGTTGCCACTTCGACCGCTGAATAAAAGACGAGGTCGATCATCAGCGGGATGCGGCGGCCGTAGCGATCGGCGAGCAATCCAAAGATGAAGGCGCCAACGGGACGGAACGCCAGCGTAAGGGTGATGGAAAATGCAATTTGTTTGTCCGGCCGATGAAACTCTCGCGCGATCGCGGTGAGCGAGAGGACGACGAGAAAAAAGTCGAAGGCGTCGAGAGTCCAGCCGAGAAAGCCTGCGAAGACGGCTGCGCCGTGGCCCTCTGTTTTCGGTGGCGAGTTATCTTCCGCCACAGTCGAATCCGCCCGCGAGCTCAGATTTCCTCCTTTGCGACGGGGACTACTATACAATGAAATGCTTTGAGACGGGACCGCACTTCTTTGGAAAGCGGCTAGGAAGGGGTTACCGGCCACCGGTCGCTGGCAGTATCGTGCCGCTACAAGTACCGAGTCCGATGCGGCGGAATCCATCGCGCTCGCAGAATCCTCGGAGGATGACTTCGTCTCCATCTCCGAGAAATTTTCTCTGCTCGCCGGTGGGCAGTGTTACTGGATCCTTGCCGCGCGAAGTTAGCTCGAGCAGGCTTCCGCAGGCGCTCTTGTCGGGGCCTGACACGGTTCCGCTTGCCAGTAGATCGCCGGTGCGCAGGTTGCAACCATTGCTTGCGTGATGGGTGAGCATCTGCGCCATGGTCCAGTACATGTCGTAGAAATTGCTTCGGCCCAGAACTACGGGAGCCATGCCCTGCTCGTGCATACGCGGCGAGAGCAATGAAACTTCGAGGTGCAGGTCGAGGCCACCGTGCTCCTGATCGTTCTGGTCAAGAAGGTAAGGTAATGGCGTGGGATCGCCTTGTGGGCGAGCAATTGCGGGGGTGCGGAAGGGAGCGAGTGCTTCCATCGTCACTACCCAGGGGGAAAGTGAAGTAGCAAAGCTCTTACCCAGAAAAGGGCCTAGAGGTTGATATTCCCACGCCTGAATGTCGCGGGCGGACCAATCATTGACCAGGCAGATTCCGAAAATATGTTCTTCCGCCTCGGCAATGGGAATGGCCTCTCCTAACCTATTGCCTGAGCTCACGAAGAAACCGACTTCCAGTTCGTAGTCGAGCGATTTGGTGGGCGCGAATTTCGGAGGGGCGTCACCGTCGCGGGTCTGGCCGCAAGGGCGACGGATTTCTGTTGCCGACGGGACTAGCGATGACGCGCGGCCATGATAGCCAATCGGAAGGTATTTGTAATTTGGCAATAGTGGGTTGTCAGGACGAAATAACTTTCCGACGTTGGTAGCGTGAAAGATCGAGGCGTAAAAATCCGTGTAGTCGCCAACAGCCGCGGGCAGAAGCATGTCAACATCGGTTTGCGCGACGAGATGGCGCGATGCAGCTTGGCGGTCAGATTTGGGCGCGCCCTCACGCAAGATCGCATGAAGACGGTGACGCAAGGCGCGCCTCGGACCGGCTGGAAGCGCCATCAGCGAATTGAGAGAACTCGCGGCGCGGGCATTGGAGGCGAGGGTGCTCTCCGCAGCAAACGAACGTTCGCTTTGCATTCCGCGAAGATCAAGAATGCGATCGCCGATCGCTATCCCTAGGCTCGGCGCGCCGCTTGCGGCGCGCCGTCGAAAAACTCCAAAGGGCAAATTCTGTATAGGAAAATCTGAGCCGGCAACATTTGCGGATTCGACCCAGCTTTGCACTTTGGAATCGTGAGTCTCGTCGAGGGCGGGCTTCATAGGAGACTTAGATATTGAAGGTCGTCGATGGGCTCGGTGAAGGAGCACGAGCCAAACGAAATTGCAAAATCCTGGCGAGCGGCGGCGATCTCTCGCACGGTTAGCCTATCTTCGCGCCAGCTCACTCCATCTTCGTCAAAGTGGAAGGCTTGCGGCGATTGTTCCTCGAGCAATTGAATCGCGACTTTCGAATTCATGCCTGCGCGCAAAAATGCGGCTGCCAGAAAGAGATTGATAAAACCGTGCATCATTCCCAGGGGGCTTTCGGGTTGATAGGTAAGCCGATGAACCGAGCGCAAGGGGTGATGCAGTCCGGCCGTCGCCTTGAAAGGCACATTATTGGCGGCGCACAGACGGATGAATTCGACGATGTGTTCGGCAGCGGGAAACTTGTCGGCGGTCTCTCCGCCGGTGCGAATCTTGGCTCTGCGCGCGCACCGGGCCAGCGCCGGAATGAACTCGCTTGCCGATGAAGGCGGAATCTCGAAGTAAGCCGCCAGTTCCTGAGGGACAATTGTCGCCATCCGCTCGACCTCTCTGGCACTGGTAATCTTCACTTCAACCGATTCGACAAGCGCCCTGCGAGAGGCGGTCGATGTCGACATTCGAAAATTAAATTCGCGGATACGCGCGACATCTGCTGGCGAATCAGAGCCGAGAAGGGCGGAGAGACGCCACTTCGCGCTGTTTTTGCCAGACGCTGGATTTGGCAATCGGGCGAAAGCATCTTCAAACTCTGCCAAGCGCGCGACCGGAACTACAAAGCGGCCGAGAATCCTGTCCCATTGCGAACGCGAATATTCGTCATAGTTGGCAACGGACCGGGCCATTGCTAACGACGCGGGAGGAAATAATCCTGCGTAATCGATCAGGTCGCGTAGCAAGATGCTGGCAGCATCTGCCGCGTTTGCGGAACCTTGCGTTGTGTGGGAAGTTTTCACGCTCTGCCCGATTGCTTGAACTTCTTGCGTAGCCCCTGCCAGCACTCGAAATACTGATGATCGAGTTGCGAAGTCTCCAGGGCAAACTTTGTCGGCTGGCAGACGAAGCGCGTCTCGAACATGAATGCCATGGTGTCGGCGAGAAAGACCGGCTTGAGTTCCGCTTTGCTGGCCTTCTCAAAAGTTTCGGAGTCGGGACCGTGACCGGCCATGCAATTGTGCAGGCTGGCGCCGCCAGGCACGAAGCCTTCGGCCTTGGCGTCATATTCGCCGCGAATCAACCCCATGAACTCGTTCATGAAGTTTCGATGGAACCACGGAGGACGAAACGTGTGCTCGGAGACCATCCAGCGCGGCGGAAAAATCACGAAGTCGACATTGGCGGTGCCCGGAATTTCAGAAGGTGAAGTTAAGACGGTGTATATCGACGGGTCAGGATGGTCGAAGGTCACGGTGTTGATGCAGTTGAAATTCGCCAGATCATATTTGTAGGGCACGTAATTTCCGTGCCAGGCGACGACGTTCAGCGGCGAATGGTCGATCTGCGCCGCCCAGAGCCGGCCTTGAAACTTGGAAACAATCTTGTAATCATCTTCGCGATCTTCAAAGGCCGCGACGGGAGCAAGAAAATCGCCCGGATTGGCAAGGCCATTCGCGCCAATTGCGCCGAGGTCGGGCAGACGAAAGAGTGCGCCGTAATTTTCGCAAATATATCCGCGTGCTTCATTTTGCGGCAGTTCGACACGAAAACGAATTCCCCGCTGAATGACCGCAATCTCGCCGGGAGCAACCTCGAGCAGGCCCATCTCCGTCCGCAGCAGCAATCGACCCATCTGCGGCACGATCAACATCTCTCCGTCGGCGTTGTAGAAAAAGCGATCGGTCATCGAAATGTTGGCGACGTAGATGTGAATTCCGACACCGGAGTGAGTGTGGGTGTTGCCATTGCCCGCCATGGTGATCAGGCCATCGATGAAGTCGGTGGGCTCGGACGGAATGGGAATGGGCATCCAGCGTAATTGATTCGGCGGGGTTGGGACTTCGTCAAATGGGGCGCTGCGCAGCCTTTTCGGACTGATGGGCTCAAAGGGCTTATGCGCCACCGACGGACGAATCCGGTAAAGCCAGGTGCGACGATTGACGCCGCGCGGTGCGGTGAACGCCGTGCCACTTAGTTGTTCGGTGTACAGGCCGTGCGCGACTCTTTGCGGCGAATTCTGGCCGCGCGGCAGTACTCCGTCGACCGCTTCGCTTGCAAATTCGTTGCCGAATCCTGACTGATAGCGCAGATCAATTTTCCCGGGAGCTTTCGCTTTTGCGTTATTCATTCTCAAGTTCGTCACTCTCAAGTCGCGGTTCTCGCCTCGCAGCAGTACCGCAGCGGCTAAAGCCGGAATTGAAGACACCAACTATCACAGCGGTAAACCGCTGCGCCACCCAAAAGCAAGTGCAAAGGCGGTGAACCTAGCCACCAAAATCAAAGGCAGCGCCTGCTCGATCTTGCCGGCCGTTAGGATCCTGCCTAGAGATTTCCTCGCCGCGCCTGCTCCATTTCGATCGATTCGAAGAGCGCTTTGAAATTTCCTTTGCCGAAGCCGCGGCTGCCTCTGCGTTGGATGACTTCGAAGAATACAGTTGGACGATCCTCCACCGGCTTCGAAAAAATCTGCAGCAGATAACCTTCCTCGTCGCGGTCCACGAGGATGCCTAGGGATTTCAGTTCGTCGATAGGTTCCTCGACGGGACCGACTCGCGATGGCAGGAGGTCGTAATACGTATCCGGAACGCGTAGAAAATCGAGGCCGTTGCGCTGTAGTTTCGCTACTGTGTACATGACGTCTTTGCACTGGAGCGCGATGTGCTGCGCGCCGGCTCCGCCGTAGGCTTCGATGTATTCCTGAATCTGGCTCTTGTTGCGCGCCGCCGCGGGCTCGTTGATGGGAAATTTCACCGAGTGCGAATCGTCGGACATGACGATGCTCATGAGCGCGCTGTATTCGGTCGAAATATCCTTGTCGTCGAACGTGATGTAGCGATGGAAGCCGAAGACTCGCGTGTAATAATCCGCCCAATATTGCATCTTGCCGAGTTCAACATTGCCCACGATGTGGTCGATGCGCAGAATGCCGCAGTCGTCGCCGCCGAGAGGTGCGGCCATGAAACCCGGCAGAAAGGGACCTTTATAGTCTTTGTACGAGATTAAGGAGTGGATGGTGTCGCCGTAGGTGTGGACGGCAGCGCGGCGAATGGTGCCATGTTCGTCTTTTAGATCACGCGGCTCTTCGGCGGGTTGCGCGCCTCGACGTACAGCTTCTTCAAAGGCCTGATCCGCGTCAGCAACTTCGAGCGCGATATCGCGGACGCCGTCACCGTGCTTGCGAATGTGTTCGGCGGCGGGATCATCCGGCGTCAGCGGCGTCGTCAGAAGGAAGTTTGCCTTGCCCTGGCTTAGTGCGTAGGAGGTTCGCTGACGCTGGCCAGTTTCCAAGCCACTGTAGGCAACCTGTGAAAAACCAAATCCTTTGCGGTAGAAATAGGCTGCCTGGCGGGCGTTGCCCACCCAGAATTCGACATGATGAATACGCTTGAGCTTGAGAGGATTCTCCATTCGGCTTACGCTCCGGAATCCATCTTCGCATATTTTTGTGCATCATTCGTATCGGGGAATGCCTTTAGGCAAGTCGGGACACTGCGAAGGATGGCGGCAGCCTGCTCGACTCCGCGAATCTGTTTTACAATCCAGCTGCGCGCATGTTGACTTTCTTTCTTCTCGCCCTAGCCTTCTTGGATTCCGGACCGTGGTGGCAAGTCCAGAACAGCGGCCTCGACACCAACCTGCGCGGGGTCAGCGTCAGATTTGCGTTCACGGGGAAACACGACTATGTCGTGTGGGCTTCTGGATCGAACGGGGTAATTCTGCGCTCGACTAATGAGGGAGCAACATGGACGCAAATGAGCGTGAGGGGCGGAGGCGATCTTGATTTCCGCGGCATTAAGGCTTTTGACGCGGACACCGCCTACGTTATGTCGAGCGGGGATGGCGATAAATCGCGCATATACAAAACGATTGATGGGGGTACGACTTGGACGCTGCAATACGCCGACAAGCGGCCTGGATTTTTTCTTGATTCGCTGGTCTGCGATTCGAAAACGCATTGCTATGCCCTGAGCGATCCGGTCGAGGGAAAATTCCTGGTGTTGAGCACCGATGACGGTGAGCATTGGAAGGAGCTGCCGCGCGATAAGATGCCCGCGGCGCTTCCTAAAGAAGGAGCATTTGCCGCGAGCGGCACGTCGATCGCTATCTGCGATCGCGGCGACAATGTTTACTTTGGCACCGGAGGCGCTGCCTCGGCCCGTGTCTTTCGCTCCGCAGACCACGGGCGTTCGTGGACGGCGGTTGAAACTCCAATTGCGAGCGGCAACGCTTCGAGTGGGATTTTTAGCGTCGCTTGCGGAGGTTTCCTGGTCGTGGCGGTGGGAGGTGACTACAAAGATCCAGCCAACGCGAAGCGCGTGGCCGCTTATTCCAACGATTTCGGCGCAACGTGGCATCTTGCCGAACGGCAGCCTGAAGGTTATCGCTCGGGAGTCGGCGAATGTGGATACGGCGACTTCGCTGCAGTCGGCCCGAATGGCACGGACATCAGCCACGACGAACGCGACGAGGCCATGCACTGGCAGCGTACCGACCAACTGAATCTGAACGCCGCCAGCTTTGAAGGCCAGGTGGGTTGGGCAGTGGGTCCGAAGGGAACGATCGCTCGTTTCAAGAATCACTTCTTGTACTTGATCGAGAAAAATGCGCCCATTTACGTTGCGCCTGCGGGCTGGTGAGACTGGCAGCGTTAACGTTTTGGTCCGAGCGCGGCATTGATCTCAGCAATCTCAGCGCACTTCGATCGAAACTAGCTCGCCTTCGTGCTTTCCACCGGCGCGGTAGTTCACTGATACGAGCCGATTAGCCCAGTCGCAGGAAAACTGATCTTCTCCCATTACTACTAACGACTTGTAATTCGACGTATGCATCTTATAAGTCGTCATACCGCTCAAGATAGTCACGATAGCCTCCGGAGGCTTCGAGCAATCGCTACTTACTATCTTACCCTTGAGAAACTGCACCGGGCCGGTCGACTCTGGTTTCGCGGGAGCTGGTTTTGGTGCGGCGTCGGCATCTTCATTTTGATCTTGAGTTGTGGTCGTGGCGTTTGATGCAACACCACTGTTGGCGGTTGGGCTGCTCGCAGCGCCCGCCGGAGTCTCGGGCTCCCCGGCCCGCTGCGGGCGCACTCCGTACTTTTGCAGCGTGTCCAAGTCTTCTAATTGCTCTTTTGCGGCGGCGGCGGCCGTTCGATCCGGTCCTGCCTTCAGCCGCGTGAAAACCTCGCGAGCGAGGTCCCATTTTTTTCCTGTAACGTAAATCTGCCCGAGGTTAAACTGGTACTCCGCATTTCGCGGGGCCAAGGCGATTGCCTCTTTTTGCGCTTCGAGCGCCGAATTGATTCCGCCTCCTTCAATGCGCGCCATTCCGAGCATGTTATAAGCGTCGGCTAACTCGGGATACCAATCTGTTACAGACCGCAAATCCTGCATCATATTGGCGAGTCCCTGCATCTGCTGGCGGGTGGCTTGCGCCTTCTGATATTTCAGCACGGAGCGATAATACCCGATCCATGGGTCCTGAGGATTCGATTCCGCGGCTTTATCCAATTCGTCGGCCGCCGCATCGAATTTCTTCTGTCGCAAGTACTCGCGGGCGAGCCCGCGATGAGCCACTTCATTATTTGTGGGATCCGCCGCCAATTGCTGCAAGTCGTGCCACGCCTGATCGCGATGTTCGGGAATGCGCGCCATGACGTCGCCAATCATTGCTTTTGCGTCATCATCTTTAACGGGAGTAACCGTCATTCCGATGTCGTCGGGGCCAAACGGAAGTGGAATTTGAATCGGCTGTTCGAAATCCACAGGATTCTCGACCGGCTTCTTCGACTGATCGAGCGCAACCCCCAACATGCTTATCGAATTGAAATAATTCTTTACCGCCTCCTCCATCTGCGCGGGCGTCATATCGAAGGCCTGCACCATCGCTTTATCTACCGGGACCTGGTGGTTGTTGACTAAGTCGAAGTAAGTCCCCACCTGGGGCATCTTATTCTTGTTAGCGAGATAGTGAACGATCATCCAGGACTGCGCGTAAAACAAAGTATTGTGCGTGCCTTCGCGCTTTCCGAAAGTGTCATGTTTCATGGTGAAGAGATCGGTCATTGACAGCCATACAGGAGAACTTACTAACTGGGTCAACGACTGCGGAATATTTGGGTCCCGCTTCATTCCGGCCATATCATCGAAGACATCTTCATGCCACTCGGGCAATAACTCAGGATCGCCTCCCAGTTCTACTTTCTTGCCGATATTGATGGAGCCGAAATATTCGGCTAGGCCTTCGTCAAACCAACCCTGAGTGGGTGGATAGTTGTAATTCAGAAGATAGTGCGCGAGTGGATGCGCCACGCCGCGCCAGGGATCGATTTCAAAAAGATTGAGGACGATATAGATACGATCCGAAGCCGGAACATAGAAACCGCCCGACATACTCTGCTTAACCGGAGCAACGTCGCCATACTGCTTGTCGCTTTTCAGCGCGATGACGGTGATCGGCACAGACATCTTCAGCTTTGTCTTGAGAATCAGTTGGCCAAAAACGGCGCGCATCTGCTCGAGGCGCAAGGCAACTTCGCGGCCGCGCTTGTCGCCGGCGTCCGTGATTACAGAAAAGTGTGCGGAGTGCACCTCAATCCATTTCGGTTCATCCTTGGCGAGGACGCAGGTCGGCACAACGATCTGCGCGGCCAAACAGAGCAGCACGGCAGGAGGCAGGAGAAATTGTTGGATCGAAAATAACAGACGGAGTCGCATGACGGCCGGGCCGCTTCCCAGAAATGCTAGCACGCCGCGCGCTGCTTTGGCGCAGCGCGCTAAGCGATCGGCGAAAGCGACTGAGACGAGCTGCTCAATTAATTATTCAGCGATTCCGTTACTGTTACGCGGCGTCGTCAGTGCTCTCGTCGATCAGGTCTTCCACATTGAGCTCTCCATTGCCCGGCGCGTCGCGACGTTCACTGCGTCGTTTGCCATCGAGTTCGTCGGAGTCACGCGGCGGGAGATCGTCGGGCCGTCCATATTCAAGATGCGTGTGAACTGGGCGCTCGGGATGATCAGCTGCATCCTCAATACCCTCGACGATACCGGCTTCGACCGCCTGATCGCTGTCGGCGAGTTCTTGCACGCTCACATCCGCCGCGTCCGCGACGGACGAGAGGCTCTGACTGTCTCCGGATTGTCCGGCACTATCGGGACCGACTTGCTCGGGGTCACTGCCCAGATCATCCGGTTGTGCTTGTTCGTCGCCACGTGCTGGGTTCATAACAGCCTCCTGATCTTTGGATGCAGTGGCGCGAATTAAGGTATAGCAATTGTGGAGTCGTTGTGGCCGCGATTCGGCTTTCATCTTGGCCACGCATGGGCTGGCACGTTACACTCTCGTCCGTGACCTTGGCTCCCTCTTCGCGCCTTGCATGGATTGACTGGATGCGTGGGCTCGCGTGCGTTCTCATGTTTCAGACGCATTGTTACGATGCGTGGCTTGGCGGCGACGCACGCAACACGACTTTTCTCAAGGGATCACAACTTCTCGGAACGCTGCCCGCGCCGCTCTTTCTTTTTCTGGCCGGAATTTCGTTCGCGCTGGTCACCGATAAACTCATTCGCAAGAATCTAAGCCCCGGCCAAATCACGCGCACCATGGCGCGACGCGGTGCTGAGATTTTGGTGTTTGGGCTGCTTTTTCGGCTTCAGGAATTCCTCATTGCCTGGGGATGGGCTCCCTGGTCTGACTTACTGCGCGTTGATGTGTTGAACATCATTGGCCTATCGATGATTTTGATGGCGCTTACTTGCGGCATCGCGCTTGCAGCCTGGGGACAATCGCACGGTACCAATCTTCTCTCGCAGGACAGCGACTTAAGCCGGACGTTAACTATTCCTCCATCGCAGCCGGATCCAGTTACTGACCGCTTCCGCGTTCGATTAGTGGTCACCGCTCTCGCCATGGCGTCTTTAATCGCCTTACTTACTCCTCCGCTCTACACTACTTGGCGGCCAACCTGGCTTCCGTGGCCGATTGAGTCGTATATCGACGGATGCCACAATCTCGGAGCACCTCAGCCATGGCTATTCCCGCTTTTCTCCTGGGCGGCGTTCGCCTTCGCCGGACTCGCTGCCGGATTTGTTTTGTTCAGCGACCAAGCTCGCAATCAAACCGCCAAGACGCTTGCCAGGTTCGCTGTCGTCGGAGCCGCCGCTATTCTGGTCGCGCGCGAATTCGACCACTCCTCGTTTCATCTCTATTCCACTTATGATTATTGGCACACCAGCCCAAACTTTTTGATGATGCGCATAGGCCTTCTGTTAGTGATCGCCTTCGCGAGTTATGCCTGGTGTCGTTGGGGCCTGGGAGCTCGAGGTTTCAGCCCGCTAATTCAGTTAGGGCAGACTTCCCTTCTGGTCTATTGGGTGCATATAGAGTTCGTCTACGGACGGTTTTCGCTGCTTCCCAAACGAGCGGAAAGCATTCTCGGCGCAACGCGAGGACTGCTTGAAATCTGCCTGTTCATGCTGATCCTTTCATTATTGCGTACCAGAATTGACTGGAAACAGATCGAATGGAAGAAGCTGACGACCTGGAAAAAGATCGCGGGGAAGGTTGAGACGGTGTAGGTATGGAATTATTGCAGACGTAAATTTATTTCGCCGTGTTTGCCGAAAGTGATCCGCAACAGACTTTCTTGTCCGCTTTGAAAATCGCCGTCTACTGTGGCTGATTGATCGTAGTTAGCCGCCTCTGAACTGACTTGCACTCGCAGACTATGCTTGCCTGGCGGAAGCTGCGCGGCGTGGATTTCATGCCCTTCGACGTGGTGAAACAATCCCAGATGTTTCTTGTCGGTGCCTTCTAAAACATGGGTGTATGCGAGATGATCGTCAGACCAGATCGACAGACGGGCTTCGGCGAACTTATGGTCGACTTCGATTTCCAAAGTGGCTGGAGGGCTTTGAGACGCGGCAACTGTAGCGGGAGTAAGACTTGGCGACCCGACGCGGGCCATTTTTGGCTTGGACACGGACGCTTTTTGCGATGAAGCCAAGTTCGGATGCTTTTCGGCGATTGCTTTGGTCACTCCTGCGCTTGAAGTGGTGGCGCTAGGCGAGCTAGGCGAACTCGCGACTGGTGCCGGCTGCGGTTGGTTCGATGCAACCACGGCTGACGGTGGCGAAGGCGCGGCAATTCTCGGCGGCAGTCGGCGGGCCAACGGGTGATTGAACGAAATGATCCAGAAGCCAAGAATGAAGAGTGCGGCTAGAAGCACGGCGCCCGCTAAGGATACCTTCCGAACGTGTTCTCGGTAGTCAGCAGGTTTATCGTTCTGTGCGGCAACAGAGCGCGGATTTGGTCGAATTGTAGCGCCGGTCGCCATATAGCCCAGCGCTGATGCACGTGCCATTTCTTGCTCGGTCTGGCCGTCTTCTGCGATGGATGAAGGCGAGGGCTGTTTCGCCTTACTCCAGGGCTCGCGCCCCTGTTGCAAATGCTGAATGTCGAGCACCATTTCCAAACCGCGCTGGTAGCGCAGTGCGGGATCTTTGGCGATGGCACGGCTAATAATGTAATCGAGGCCGGGCGGCAACTCCGTGTCGAGAAGAGTGGCGGGTAGCGGATCGCGGTTGACGACCTTGAATGAGATCGTAACCGCGCTGTTGCCTTGAAATGGCCGGTGGCCGGTCAGCATGGTGTAGAGGATCACGCCCAAGGAAAATAAATCCGAACGCCCGTCCACGTCGTCGCCATTCAACTGTTCGGGAGACATGAAAGCAGGAGTGCCAAGCGTGCGGCCGGCCAAGGTTACGTTGGCGAGGTTGAGTTTCGCGATTCCGAAATCGGCTATCTTGGCGTGCCCGTCTTCGGTCACCAGGATATTCGCGGGCTTGAGATCGCGGTGAACTACGCCCTGGCCATGAGCACAATCGAGCGCTTCCGCCAGTTCGAGAGCCAGTTGTATCGCGACCTCTACGGGGAGCTTGCGGTCGTGCTGCGACAGAAGGGCGTCCAAGGACTGGCCGCCGACATATTCCATCACGATGTAGGGAGAGTGCGTCTCGGGCTCCTCACCCACGTCGAAAATGGTTACGATTCCAGGATGGGATAGGCGGCCCGCAGCTTCGGCTTCGCGTATGAAGCGCTCGCGATACTCGAGTTCGTCTTCGAGAGGCTGGCCTACGAGGGAAATGGTCTTGACTGCGACGACACGGTTTATCTTGGGATCGCGCGCCTTGTAGACGACGCCCATGGCGCCGCGGCCAAGTTCGGAGAGGATTTCGTATCTTCCAAAGCGTTCGCGGCCGCGATCATCCATAGGTGTCTTGTGCGGTGCTGGAGCTTCAAAGTTTTTGGAACTCGCTTTCACCAATCAGCGCGCGGCCGCTCCCGCCTTACGCTCGCCTGCAGTGATGACGCGTATGCCAACCACGTTTTCGCTCAGGACATCGGCGATCTTCTTCGCTTGATCCGGGCTGAGTCCATTGAGCAGTTCGAAGGCAACTTGAACGCCCTTAAGGACCGGAATGGTGTCATGATGAAGTCGGATTTCAATGGCTGCCGGACCGGTCTCGTGGCCGACGGCAAAACCAACTCCAGCTCTTTCGATCACTGCTTTTTCGTTAGCCATGCGTTCCCCTACGAGAGATCTTTCCGCACCGTCTCTCTAGCGGTTGCGCGGGCAAAGGGGATTTGCGGGCGTCAACTGCTATTGTCCGCTGGGATGGTAAATGACTCCAAGTTACCATCGTGTCTTGCATGGGTGCAGTGTTCGATATCGAACAGACCAGACGCTTCGATCAGAGCCGATTGAGGATTTGCTTCATGACCTCGCATGACGGGTCGCGGAGATCTGCAGGATCGCATTCGCGGTCAGTTTCAACCCGACTGCCCAGTTTTGGCGGGCGCAGGCTTCATCGTTGCCATAGCCAGTCACGTATAAAGTGCAGTAGAAACCATCCTGGACACCGGCGGGCGCGGCGAAATAGCACCGGCGGATGCAGACTTCGACAGCCGAGAGCGTCTCTGGTGCGCGGCGCAACAGATTGACTAGGGTCGAGGCGAATTCCTGGTGAGTTGATAGGGACTGCCGGGTTTGAGATTGACGGGCGTCTATGATCGAAAACACTACGTCGACATAACTTGCGACCTTATGCGGTGAATCGTAAATCTCTTCCTCCGGAGTGAGTTCGGTGGTGGCCCAGGCGTCGCACTTCGCCGTTTCGACGACGCTTCGCGGCGAGTTTAGCGAGCGGAGAAAATCTTTCAGTTCGGGAAATCTTTCCGCCTCTTCAATCTGGGATAGCAACTCTGGATGCCGCTTCACATCGATGTAGGCCAGTTTGCCGGCGGGATCGGTCCACGGGAAATCCAGAACCGCATCGTCGTACCCCAATTCGATCGAGAAGTCAGCATCCATAGTTTGTCTAGCAGGAACCAATCACTGGAAGTGGAATCAGAATCTGCGCAGGAAGTTCACGATTTCGTGCTCAGCCCAATAACCGTCATCGCGACCGTTGTTTCTGGAATCCGCGCCGACCCCAGATTTTGCGGGCTGGCCTACGAAAGCGCAATGACCGCCGTCGGCTGTTTCGATGAAGGTAATATTCCGGTTCGAAGAAATCTTTTTGCGCGTCTCCGCGGTGATGCGAATGAAGGGATCGTTTGCGGCGTACAAAATAAGAGTCGGGACAGCAATCCGATCGACTACGTGAGCGGCCGAAGCGCGATCGTAATAATCGTCGACTCCGGTGAAACCGCAATAGAAGGATGTAATCCGGTCATCGAATTCGCGCAAGCTTCGGATGCCGCGCAGGCGGCTGACATCAAAGTGGCCGGGAAATAGTCGCGCCTTCTGCATCATGCGCCGGCGAAGCGCCCACAGGAAATATTTTTCGTAGATTCGATTGGAGGGGTGGTGGAGCGTATCCGCTGAAATCGCCAGATCGATCGCCGGACAACAGGCGGCGATGGCCCGAAACTGCGGGGGCGCTTGCGCGCCCCATTCGCCTGCCAACTTCAGAACAATGTTGCCACCCATTGAAAAGCCCACGAGAGCCAGGCGCGACACGCCGTCGCGAGCAATGACTTCGCGCGCCACTGCCGCCACGTCATTCGACAGGCCAGAGTGATAGAGCACCGGCGCAAGGGCATCCGTGCCGCCGCAGTTGCGCTGGTTATAACGAATCACGTTCATCCCAGCGGCCAAGGCCTTCGCGGTGATGCCCAGCATGTATTGCGATTCGCTCGATCCTTCGAGCCCGTGCACGATGATGATAGTGAGCGCGGTCGCTCGATCTGGCTGCCAGTGGCAGTGGCAAAGGACCTGGACGCCGGGTTCGACTTCGATCAGGCGCTCCTCGGGCGCAGGCACTTTAAGGCGACGCGCGATTAAGAAGCTGGCGATGGTTTGCACGTGACCGCCGCTCAGCCAGCGGCGCGGCGTGAAAGGGCGCGTCTCGGCATTGATTTCAGGATTGATTTCAGAGATACGGGTTTGCGGAACGCTCACACTTTGATTTTAAATAGAGATAGCAACTTTTATCTTGGAGTTTTCTTCATGCCGATCTTCGAGTACATCTGCAAAGAGTGTGACCACAAGTTCGAGGCTCTGGTCTTCGGCAAGCAAAAGGCCGCGTGTCCGAAGTGCGAGAGCACCAAGCTGGATCCGCAGCTTTCGGTGTTTGCGGTTTCGGCCAAGAGCGGAGTGGCGTCTCAACCGGCTTTCTCGGGCGGCGGACCGTGCGGTTCTTGCGGCGATCCGCGCGGAGCGGGCGCGTGCTCGATGAAGGACTTCGACTGAGTTTGGCGCTTTGCACCTAGCGCAGTATTAACCTCAGCGCCTGAAGGCGCACCCAAGACATGGCGGATATCGCAGCGCTGAAGCGTTGCGCCACCCAAAAGCTGCCCCACCCATACCGGCTTTACTGAAAACCGTTCCATTCAGAAGCTGCTCTGAACATTGCCCAAAGGCCCGTGCCGCGCTTGCCATTATTCATCGCCGATACAAGGTAACCTCGGGTACTCCGTGGGTGTAACCGATGTGACGTTTCGCTTTGGAGCGTCTGCGGCTATGCTGCATTTCAGTTGGGAGCGAAAATGGATCGGCGAAAAGAGCGCAGACTGAACCTGGAGTTGCCGGTACGCATCTGGGGAGTGGACAAGATGGCGCATCCTTTCGCGGAGCTAGCTCGGGTGCGAAACGTCAGCGACCATGGAGCAGTCCTGGTAGGCGTGCGCTCGAAGATCCAAACGGGCGAAGTGCTGGACGTGCAACTGGGCGAGTCGCGGACGCAGTTTCGAATTGTGTGGGTCAGTCTTTCGGGAGAGGCCGGCATACAGGCTCTGGCATTTGAGCCTCCCATCTTGGGCATCGGCCTCCCCAAAGTTTTTGAGATGGTGGGAACCGGATAGGCCAATGCCGAACGGCAATTATCGGTCACCTAACGTGGATTCACGTGGCCGGTTCCCACTTTTGTTTCTTCTGTTTCTTCGATAAGAAATCGAGCGAAAACTTCGTTGGATAAGAGGCGGCCGCGCGGGGTCAGGCGCAGCGTGTCGCCTTGCTGCTCAAGCAAGCCGTCTTGGATGGATTGCTGGATGGCAGAGTCCCACGCAGCGATTGCGTCCCGCCCGAATTCCCGCCAAAGGCTTTCAAGATCGATACCGCGGTTGAGGCGCAGACCGAGGAAGAAACTTTCTTCGATCGCGGCCTGCACGGAAACCGGTGTCACCTTAAGCGTCCCCCGGTTCATGTACGCATCGAGCGAGTCGGGGGTTGCGAAGCGAACAGCCTTGTGACCGAGCGCATCCTCATTCGCCGTTAGCATCGAGTGTGCGTCTACGCCGAAGCCAATGTAGGGCTGGCGCGTCCAGTATTTCAAGTTATGGCGGGACTGCCGGCTGCCGCAGGCGAAATTGGAGATTTCATATTGAGTGACACCGGCGGCGGTTAGCATTTCGCACGCTTGTTGGTAAAAGTCGGCAATCCTATCTTCATCGGGGACGAAGTGAGCGTGATAGCGGGTGCCTCCTGCGATTAATTCCCTTCCCAGGCGTGAATCGTCATCCACTTCGAGCATGTAAACGCTGACATGAGGCGCACCGGTCGCAATCGCCTCGGATACCGAAAAGGCCCAGCTGTCGGCCGTCTGGTGCGGCAATCCGGCGATCAGATCGATGTTGATATTGTCTAGACCAGCCTGTCGCAAGCGGCCAATTTCTTCGAGAACGGTTTCGCGTTTGTGCAGCCGCCCTACGGACTGGGCTTCCTGATCGACGAAAGACTGCACTCCGAGGCTCGCGCGGTTCACGCCACATTGCTGCAGAGTTTTGATGAGAGCGGGCGTAAGCGTGCCCGGAGCGCACTCGACCGTGAGCTCGGCGTCAGGCGTCACCGTAAATTCATCGCGCACGACGGCGAAGATGCGCAGCAACTGGGAGGCTTCGAGGATGGAGGGCGTGCCTCCGCCGAGGTAGATCGAGTCGACCGTGTCATTCGCGGCGGTCCCTAGCGTGCATCCGGCTCGCGACGCAAGTTCGCGGGAGCCGGCAATATCTTCGAGCAAGCGAGCGACGTAGTTTTCGTAGGCCGACTTCGAAAAGACGTCAGAGGCGAAGTTGCAGTAGCTACATTTGGTGCGGCAAAACGGGACAGAAATATAGAGGCCCAGCGGCATGCTGTTTTTATTCTACGGGATAGGCGCAAGTCGCTACCTCTATGTTTAGCACCGTACTACCGTCTTCACCTTAGGGCGGTTTCGATGGGTACGGACTAAAGTACGTGAGTAGCGCCCACGCTTTGAGTGGCGCTCGCTTAGAATAATGGGAGAAGAAGCCGCGACTCCGAGTCTGTTTAACTGGGAAGAGAGCAAGAAAATATGAGCGATAAGCAAACTAGCGCTGTTTTATGTGAGGGTTGCGGCGAAGCGTTCACCAATTTTCTGCAAGAGATGGCCGACCAGAATGCCAAGGTCGCGACCTGCCCTAAGTGCGGCAAAATTCACGCGTTGACTCCTCCAACCGCTCAAAAGCCGGTGATGAAGGGGCAGGCTTTCAAGAAGGGGCAAGCTCTCAAGCAGGTTCTCAAGAAGACCAGTTAGACCGCGGAAACCCTTTATCCGCGGGGTGCCATCATCTGGCGGCCGTCTGATCGTGCGCGATTTTTGAGATAATCTTCGCAGCGGGATTGCCATGGGTTAGTCCATCTCGCGCCACCGATGGCCTCCAATCAGGAAGAAGAAGTATTAGGAAAAGCGTACGACGGGCGGCTGATGCGGCGGCTGATGACGTATCTGCGTCCTTATAAGTGGCATGTCGCGATCGCGCTCAGCGCGATTATTTTGAAGTCGGTGGCGGACGTGCTGGGGCCGCTCCTCACCAAAATTGCCATCGACAAATATCTAGCTAAATCGCCGAACTCTCATTCGTGGATTGGCGACCGGCTCAGCCCCACTCCGCTAACTGGCATTGCGCAAATTGGCGGCCTTTACGTTGCGATCCTTCTCTCTACTTTCGCGTTGGAGTTTGTTCAGACCTACCTGATGCAATGGACGGGGCAGAAGGTGATGTTCGATCTGCGCCGGCAAATTTTCCGCCACCTGCAGGAGATGCACGTCGCGTTTTTCGATAAGAATCCGGTGGGGCGCCTGGTGACGCGCGTCACCACCGATGTCGATGCGCTGAACGAGATGTTCACGGCGGGCGTGGTCTCGATCTTTGAGGACGTCTTCGTGCTGGCCGGAATTATCGGCATCATGATGAAGATGAATTGGAAGCTGGCGCTGATCACGTTTGCTGTGCTTCCGCTGATCATTTATGCGACGAAACTTTTTCGCGATAAGGTGCGCGACTCTTACCGGCGCATACGCACGGCGATCGCCCGCATTAATTCTTATTTGCAGGAAGCGGTTTCGGGGATGCTGGTGTTACAGCTTTTCAATCGCGAGAAACGCGCCTTCTATAAATTTTCCGAGATTAATGCCTCGCACATGGAGGCGTACAAAGACGCGATCATGGCGTACTCGGTGTATTACCCGGTCGTCGAAATCTTATCGGCGTTTGCCATTGCGAGCATCATCTGGTTTGGCGGCGGAGACGTGGTTCGGGGCGTGGCGACGATTGGCGTGCTGGTGGCTTTCATGCAGTATGCGCAGCGGTTCTTCCGTCCAATTCAGGATTTGAGCGAGAAGTACAACATTCTGCAATCGGCGATGGCGGCGGGCGAGCGCGTATTCAAGCTGCTGGATACGAAGGTTGAGGTGACTTCGCCAGCCGTTACAAAACGGCCGCAGGGGCCAGGTCGAGTTGAATTTGATCATGTGTGGTTTGCTTACAATGCCGCAGGAAAAACAGATCGTGAGATGGTGGAGTTAAGCCCGGCCGGGACGGGGCAAAATCCCGTCACCACACAAGCAAACGAGCCGGATTGGGTTTTGCGCGACGTTAGCTTTGCGCTTGAGTCCGGCGAGACTATTGCTGTCGTTGGGCATACGGGGGCGGGCAAGACTACGCTGATCTCGCTGCTGATCCGGTTCTACGACGTGCAACGGGGAGCGATTCGCATCGATGGCGTGGATATCAAAGAGATGAACCTCGACGAACTGCGCGGGCGGTTTGGCGTCGTCTTGCAGGATCCGTTTTTATTTAGCGGGACGGTCGAGGGCAACATACGGCTGGGGACGGCGCGGATTCAGGACGAGGACGTGGAGCAGGCGGCGGAAGATGTCAACGTCGCCGACTTCATACGCACCTTGCCGGGAGGATTCAAGGAGGAAGTGCGCGAACGCGGTTCAACGCTCTCGACTGGACAGAAACAGTTGATCAGTTTTGCGCGGGCGCTGGCGCACAATCCGAAGATTTTGATTTTGGATGAGGCGACTTCGAGCGTAGATACAGAGACGGAGTTTCGCGTGCGCGACGCGCTTGGCAGCATGGTAGAAGGGCGGACGGCGCTGATTATCGCGCACCGGCTATCGACGATTCAGCGCGCCGACAAGATCATCATGATGCACAAGGGACAGGTGCGCGAGATGGGATCGCATCAGCAACTGCTGGCGCAGCGCGGAATTTATTACAAGCTGTATCAGTTGCAGTATAAGGATCAGGAAATGAATGTGGAGCGGGCGCCCTCGCCTGCTAATGCGGACGACTAAAATCGCCGCGTCATCTGCTCCCGCTACAATGCTCCCGTGCAAGTTCTCATCTCCGCTGGCGAAGCCTCGGGCGAAATGTATGGCGCGCAGTTGATCGAGGCGCTGCGCCGCGCTTTAAATTCGGCAGACGCAGCGGGCGGGGGCGCCCGCTCCACACTTGCTGATTCATCGCTTCAGTTTTTTGGGGCGGGTGGGGAGCGCATGGCTGCTGCTGGGTGCGAGATTGTTGTCGATGCTAAGGAGCTTGCTGTTGTTGGAATCACTGAGATTCTTAGTCGACTGCCTCGGATTCTTGAGCTTTATCGGAAATTGATTCGTGCGGCGGATGAGAAGCGGCCGGCGATTGCTGTAGTCATCGACTCGCCTGCCTTTAACTGGCGGGTGGCGCGGCAGATGCGGCGGCGCGGGGTTCCGGTGGTTTATTACGTCTGTCCGCAGTTCTGGGCTTGGCGGCAGGGGCGCGTTAAGTTGCTGCGCAAGTATGTCGACAAGGCGCTGGTGATTTTTCCGTTTGAAGAAAAGTTTTATCGCGATCGCGGAGTGGATGCTACTTTTGTCGGGCATCCGCTTGCAGACTTACCAGCGCCAGACATATCGCGCGAGCAGTTTGCCGTTCAATACAGCTTGGATCCAGCAAAGCCTTGGATCGCGATCTTGCCCGGCAGCCGGCGCAAAGAATTTCGCCTTAATCTTCCTGCAATCATCGACGCTGTGCGGCGGTTGGGCAAGGATTTTCAATTTGTGTTACCTGTGGCTTCGACGCTCGATTCGAAGTGGGTGCATGATCAGCTTTTTTTCTACAGTCATGTGGCGAAGGAGAAGATTGGGCCGTTTATTGCTTTGACCAGTGACGCTCGGGCATCTCTCTACCACTCGCGAGCTGGGATTGTGGCCAGTGGCACGGCTACGGTTGAAGCGGCGCTCATGGGGACTCCGTTTGTCATGGTGTATCGCGTTTCGCCGCTTACTTATGCGCTTGGAAAGCCGCGGGTGAAGATTCCTTACTTCGCCATGGTCAACCTGATTGCTGAGGAAGAGGTTGTGCCGGAGTTGGTGCAGCACAAATTCACCGCGGAAAATATCCTTACGGAGATGAAGAGGATTATTCCCGATGGGGAGCCGCGAGCGCGCATGATCGAACGCCTCGCGATGGTGAAGGCTCGGCTCTCGCAAGGGAGCGGCGGGGCGCATCCTTCGGAGCGGGCGGCGGAGATCATTTTGAAGATGATCTGATCTCACCCTCTGAAAGCTTGCAACACAAACACATTCCGCCGCTGCGAGCGAATCCATAGGTCTTTCGCTTCGCTCAAGATGACAGCCCATTGTTTTTGTTGTGCCTATTGCTCTTCACACTCGGCCACGGGGCATCCAGACGGAGCCTGGGTTCGGATGCTGCGCACACCATTCATGATGTGGATGGGCGCCATGGTCGCGGGATAGACCCACCACAATCTGCGGAGGACTTTATCTCCGGGCAGCCAGGAGTGAGGCTTTTTTAGTTCATAAGTGACGAGGACTTCGGCTGCGTAGATTGGGGCGTACTTGGCTACGAGGTGCTGGTTTGGAGGTACGCTGGTGACCCAGGGAGCGCCAGCGGCGAACTCGTGATCGAGCACTAGCTTGTGCGTGGTGAAACTTAGAGTTTCGGCTCCCCCGAGCGCGACCATGACGGCGATGAACTTCTTGTCGGCAACTCTGGCTTTGCGGGGGGTGGGCGCGTCGGGCAATAAGGCGGGCTGCGCGATGGGGAGCGCATTGGCAATAGTTGTTGAGACTGTGGTTGAGATCGTGGTTGAGGAAGCGCTGGAGGCGTTGGTTTCACTGCCGGCATTGCGAGGCGCTTCACTTAGCCGAGGGTTTTCGGCGACTGCGGAAGAGATGGCCAGAAAAATAGCAAAGAGCAAGCATACGGTTGGCAAACAAAATCTCCTGCGGGCTGATTATCGCGAAAGCAATTGCCAGACGGGGCGTGGAGGTGGAAACACCTGCTGGATGGGCGATTCGGGATGTCACTCTAATGTGCACGCTCTGCGCCAATGCGTCGGGAGGCTAAGCAGTCTTTATAAACGGTTTAGGGCCGCACAGAGACAACGCACGGTTTGGCGTGCGCAAGACTTTGCCCGATTGACCGTGTTTTTTCCGTAGCCGACAGAGAGGACGCGCACTCACTGCCGGTATACTGCGATTGAGCCTCGCTGGGGCTAGCCGCTCGAGGTTGGAGCAGGACCTGTCGTTATCATTATCGTTACGAGGCTCTCAGGCGGCGAGCTCTGGTGACAGAATTTTAACCAAACAAATTTTCCCGACGCTTGTCCTTCCAGCATCTTTTGCGGGAAAATCAACATCATAGAAATTGTAGCCCTGCCAGGAGACGTTACTTGAAACTCTGCCACTCTCGACCAGCGCACAGGGCGCTCGGGCTAGCTGTTGTCCTCTTTCTTGGGTGGTTTGTTGCCTTCGGCGCTCGACGAACGGCTGCCGCCGCCGAGAAGACGCGGTTGCGTGCCGACGACTACCAGATTAGCGTCGAGCTTCTTCCCCAAAATCACAAGCTAACCGCGCGCGCGACGGTTAAGGTCACGGCGCTCGAAGATCTTAACGTGGCCACGTTTCAATTGAACAACGCTCTGCGCATCACCAAGCTGGTGGACGCGAACAACAAGCCGCTTAACCCCGAGCGCAATACGCAGGATTCGACGGTGCGCTTCTCGCTCAACACCAGCATCCCGAAAAATACCAGCACCACTTTCACCTTCGAATATGAAGGCACGCTGGAGAGCGCGGACGATAGCCCGGTTCCGGGATTGAAGCTGGCTTATGTCGGGCCGGAGACGAGCTACCTGCTTTACTCCGGACTATGGTTTCCGGTGGCGGGCTATGGGGTGAACCGCTTCACTTCGACGATCAGCGTGACCGTGCCGGCGCACATGGTGGTGATTGGGAGCGGGAAAGAACCGCCCGCCGCGGCAGTCGAGAAAGGTGCGAAGAAACCTGCTGCGGCTGATCTGGCGAACTCGAAGACCTTCACCTTTCGGTGGGACAAACCTAGCTTTCCCGGCACGATCGTGGCAGGGACGTTCCAGGAATTCAAAAGCGACGAAGCGGGCCTCGATCTGCATGTGTTCTTCAAGCCTAATAAACAGAACCTGGGAGCGGACTACGCTTCGACGGCGATCAAGTCGTTCACTTTTTTCGAGACGCAATATGGACCGGCGCCATCGACGCACATAAAGATCGTTGAGATTCCGGATGAGACGGTGCCGTCGGCGTGGGCGCCGGAGATGGCGCTGCTGGCGAGCCGGGCCATCACGGAGAAGACAAATTATCGATTGCTGGCCGATACGCTGGCGCATCAGTGGTGGGGCGCGTCGGTGAGTCCGGCGTCGAAGAATGACTGGTGGATCAGCGACGGATTTGCTCGTTATTCCGAAGCGCGCTATGTGGAGAGCGCGGCGGGCGAGGCGGGGCTTGAGGAGATTGTGAAGGACATGTCGGTGGGCGCTCTTGCTTATGACAGCGTGCCGCTTTCGAGCGCCGAGAAGCTGGATTATTTTTCGCCTGAATTTCAGTCGCTCGTGACCGACAAGGGCGCGATGATTCTGCACATGCTGCGCGGAGTGGTGGGGGAGAAAGATTATTTAAAGATCATGCGTGAGTTCGCGACGAAGTACGCGGGCAAGTCGGCGACCAGCGACGATTTCCGCGAGATTACCGAGAAGGTGTCGGGCGAGAAGCTGACCTGGTTTTATTCGCAGTGGATGGATTCGACTAGCGCTCCTGAGTTTAAGGCCAAGTACACGGTTTATCGGCTGGGCAATAATAAAGGCTTTCGCATTGTGGGGGCGATCTCGCAGGATCTCGATCTCTTCCGGATGCCGGTGCAGCTGAAAATTGATACCGACGGAAGAACGGAAGAGAAGCGCATTGAGGTAGTGGGAACCGATTCGCCGTTTTCGGTGGAAACTTTCGGGCGTCCGCGGAGAATCTCGATCGATCCGGAAAACCGCGTGCTCACCAACAATAAAGAGATCAAGCTGCGGTCTTCGATCTTGCGCGGGCAGGGGCTGACGCAGCAGGGCGATCTGGCGGGAGCTTTGAGCGAATTCAACAAGGCGCTTGAGGTGAACAAGAACAGCTCGCTGGCGCATTACCGGATTGCCGAAGTGTTCTTCCTGCAGAAAAATTATCAGGCTTCGGCGAACGCCTATCGCGAATCGCTGAATGGTGACGGAGAGCCGCGCTGGACGGAGGTTTGGAGCCATCTGCAACTGGGGAAGATCTTCGATGTGACGGGGCAGCGTGAGCGCGCGGTCAATGAGTATCGGCAGGCACTGCAGACGAACGACAACACGCAGGGCGCGATCGAGGAGTGCCGCCGCTACATGCAGAAACCCTTCGAGCGGGAAAAAGGCAGCTAGGGCGGTTCTGGATTATTAATCGCAAAAAATAAGAACCCGCACCGCCAGGCGAATAGCGGTACGGGTCAGGAGGAACGATTCTGAATATAGAACGGTTCCGGAGTAATGTCAAGTAAGTTTATAGACTTTATTATTCCTAATGGCATCGGATATCTGGCTGCCATAAAAGCCAGTAGTTTCCTAACGTTGCGAAAGTAGCGCCGGTATCCTTACCGGCTATCCCGAGGGCGCGCTCGCCTCGGCGGGCAGGATGCCCGCCGGACAGCCGCCGGGACGGCGGCGCTACAACAGCCGGGCGTCCTCGTCTTACGCTTTGGCGCCTTCGAAGCCCTTGCGGCGCTGCTCGCTGTAACGATGGAGGGCATCCTCGATTATGGGATAGGCCATGGTGGCGGGCTGGATTTCGTCGACCTCGACCGACTTGCCTTCCAGTTGTTTGTAGTCCTGAAAAAAACGGCGCAGCATTAACAGGCGATGGGGCGGCATTTCGGCGGCTTCGCGGTAGGGATTGAACTCCGGGTCTTCGGTGGCGATGGCGATGATTTTATGATCTTTTTTGCCGGAGTCGATCATGGTCATGAGGCCGATGGCGCGGGCGTGGATGATCGTCAGCGGCACGACGGTCTCCTGGCAGAGGACAAGCACGTCGATCGGGTCGTCATCTTCGGCCAGAGTCTGCGGGATGAAGCCATAGTTCGCGGGATAGTAGACCGCCGAGTAGAGGATGCGGTCGAGTTTAATGAGTCCGCTGGTTTTGTCGAGTTCATATTTGACGCTGGAGCCGAAGGGGATCTCGATGACGGTGTTGAACTCGTGCGGCAGTTTGCCGCCGGGAGTGACGTCGTGCCAAGGGTGGATCATGGAGTCGGTGCCTGCCTGTTGGTGAGGATATGGCGCTGCTAGGATTCTAGCTGAGGGCTAGGTTTCAAGGTTTCAGAGTTTCAAGGTTTCAGAGTTCTCGTCGCGATCGGCGCGAGCGGTTGCTACCGCGTCGCGGTGCGGGTTGGATTGAATTTTTTTTATATCCTCGGTCTTTTAGAATCATGACTATACGCAAAAATTCCCGCCAGATCTTTGGATCTAAATGGTTTATTCGTAAAATATTGTGGAATAAGGAGTTAGGCGGACAGGTTTCAAGGTGTTTCAGAGTTTCAAGGTTTCAGAGGTCTCATCGCGATAGGCTGCCCCGGTAGAAATTTTTTTATACCCCGATCTTTTAGAATCATGACTATACGCAAAAATCCCCGCTAGATCTTTGGATCTAAATGGTTTGTTCGTAAAATATTGCGGGATAAGGGGTTAGGCTGGCCCGGCCTAGCTCGCTAATACGAAAAGGGTGCCGGAAGTTATCCGTACCCTTTTTCATCTCTGTTTCTATTATATCAATTTGCACCTATCTGGCCCGACACGGTTTCTGAATTTATTTTCGTCGGTGATTCATGGGCTTGCGGGGATAATTTCGGAAATGGGGGCTTGACAGGATTTTTCGCGGTGGGAACCCCTTAGGCTCCGCTTAGCGCAGGGCCCTTCGACTACGCCAGGCCAACCGCTTCGCGTTTGGCCTAGCTCCGCTCAGGGTGACAGAGTTTTGTAGTCGTGTCGATTCGACAGAGTTTTGTAGTCGTGTCGATTCAAGGTTATGCAATTTGTGGTGCGGACCAATGCGCCTTGACCGGCATGTGGCCAGCGCGTAGAGTTTTGAGGTGGTGGGGTTCTTATGTCGAATGAAACCAGTAAGTTTTTGAAATTCGGTTCGGTCACGGTGTTGATTGTCGTTTCGCTCGGCTATCTGGCCTATACGGGCGTGCAGGACAGCAAGAGTTATTACGTGACGATAAAAGAACTCAATGGCATGGGGAACGAGGCTTACGCCAAGCGGCTGCGGGTAGCGGGCAATGTGGTGGCGGGGTCGATCAAGCGGTCGGGAACGCGGGTCGATTTCATGCTGAAGGAAAATGACCTGACGCTGCCGGTTTCGTATACGGGGACGGAGGCGCCTCCGGACACTTTTAAGGATGATTCGCAAGCTTTGGCCGATGGCAGTTTTGGACGCGATGGCGTTTTCCATGCCAAGGGACTACAGGCTAAGTGCGCTTCGAAGTACGCGCCACAGCCGGGGCAGCCGGGAGTTACGCCCGCTCCTGCTAAGAGCATGTCGCAGAATCAGGGCTCGGTGAGCCCGAGTGCTGGGTCGAGCGGGATGGCGAACTAGTAGGGTGTCGCGAAAATTCGCGGCATAACCACCGGGGCCATTACCACTCACTTGAAGCGCGTTGGTGGTGTGAACAAAATACATAGGTCCTTCGCTTCGCTCAGGATGACAGTCGGAGTTTTATTGCGAACTTGCGGGACGGGACACTAGCTTTTATTCACTGGACCTGATCTAAGGCGGTTGCATGAAGTGGTCAGTGAATTCTCCAGGCAACTCCGATACATTTATTCCACATTCCCTTGACTGAAACCGCGACCGCCAACGTCATCACTATCACAAATCTCATCAAGCAGTTTGGACGCTTTGCGGCTTTGCGCGGCGTCTCTGCGGAATTTTCTGGCGGAAAGCTTTACGCCATTCTGGGCGATAACGGCGCGGGCAAGACTACTTTGCTGCGGACGCTTGCGGGGCTCAACCGGCCTTCGAGCGGGCGGATCTCGATTCTTGGCTCGGAGCTTGGCTCGGACACATTTCGCGACATTTGCGGGCAGGTGGGGTACATGGCGCATCCTTCGCTGCTCTATGACGAGATGAGCGGGATGGAGAACCTTGCTTATTTTGCGCGGCTGTATGGCATCACGAGCGGTGCGCGGTGCGCGGAGGTGATTCAGGCGGTGGGGCTTGATCCGGAGCTGGCGCGGCCGGTGGGGCAATATTCGCAAGGGATGCGGCAGCGGATGTCGCTGGCTCGGGCATTGCTGAATGATCCGAAGATTCTGCTGCTTGATGAGCCGTTTTCTAATGTGGATTTGAATTCGGCGGGAGAGATGGTGCGGCTGCTGGCGCGGACGCGGGATGCGGGGAAGACAATCTTTGTTGTGACGCATCAGGCGGCGCTGCTGGAGGGCGCGGCGGATGAGTTTGTGTGGATGGAATTTGGCAAGATTATCGGGCGGACGCGGGAACTGAAACGGCCGGCGGTTGCGGAGGAAAACGGCCTGTGAGCGCGCCTTCCGGCATCACTCGCGTCACCTTGCTAAAAGACCTGCGACTGGAGTGGCGGTCGAAGGACGCGATCAACTCGATGCTGTTTTTTTCTTTGCTGGTGGTGGTGGTGTTCAGCTTTTCGTTTGATCCGAGCGCGGAAGAATCGCGGCAGATTGCGGGCGGGCTGATCTGGGTGGCGTTTTTGTTTGCGGCTGTGGTGGCACTGAATCAGACTTGGGCGCGCGAGATTCGCAATCAGGTGCTGGATGCTTATAGGGTATCGCCGGCTCCGGCGAACTCACTTTTTGTGGCGAAGGTGCTGGGGAATTTTGTTTTTGTGAGCGTGCTGGAGGCGCTGATGACTCCGCTGTTTATTGCGTTTTATCGGCTGCGGTCGATTGGTCCGGCGTGGCAACTGTTGGTAGTTGCGATGCTGGGGACTTGGGCGCTGGTGGTGAATGGAACTTTTTTTGCGGCGATGTCGCTGCGGACGCGCAGCCGCGAGATCATGCTGCCGCTGCTGCTGTTTCCGATTTCGATTCCGGCGATTCTGGCGATGGTGCAGGCGACGACTGCGATATTGAATGGCGAAGGGGCGAGGTTCTGGATGACATTGCTTATGACGTACGATCTGGTGTTTACTACGGTGTGCCTGCTTTTGTTTGAAACTGTGTTGAACGCGGAGTGACGAAAGAAGCTGGTCCGCGGTTTGAAGCATGGACCTCAGGGGCTAAAGCCCCTTGATTTATTGGTTGGACGGCACGGCTGAAGCCGTGCCCTACCCAAAGGAAGAAATCTATCCCAGAAAAGCATTCCCAGAAAGAAAGCGGTCCCTTGAAAAAAGCGTTTCCCATTTTTGGCGTGGTCACTGCGGTTTTGCTGGTTTATGCGCTTTACATGGCTTTGATTGGGGCTCCTACCGAGCAGACCATGGGGAATGTGCAACGAATTTTTTATTACCACGTGCCTTCGGCCTTGATCGGGTTCACGCTTTTTTTCGTCAATTTCGGAGCCTCGATTTTCTATCTGATCAAACGTAAGCCGGCGGCGGATATCGTTGCGCTGGTCACTGCCGAGGTGGGCGTCATCTTCTTGACGGTCAATTTGGTGACGGGGCCGATCTGGGCGCGGCCGGTTTGGGGCATCTGGTGGACTTGGGATATGCGGCTGACGTCGACGCTCGTCTTGTGGCTGATTTATGTCAGCTATCTTTTTTTGCGGCGCTTTTCATCGAGCGGAGAGACGCCTACTCTGGCTGCCGCTTTGGCCGTTCTGGGGGCGCTGTGCGTGCCGTTTGTTTATTTTTCGATCTGGTTCTTTCGCACGCAGCATCCGCAGCCGGTGATTGGTGGAGGGGGATCGATTGATCCGCGGATGCTACACGTGCTGCTGATTAACTGGCTGGCGTTTTCCTGCTTTGCGTTTCTGGTGTGCTGGTCACGGTATCGACTGGAAGTGCTGCAGCGCGAGGTTGACGAGGCACATGCGCTGGAATCGCTGATGGCGCCGCGCGGGAGTGTGCGATGAGGTTCGTTTGGATCGGGAGCATCGAATGAGGTACGCTCGATGAAAGGCAATAACGCCTACCTTTTTGCCGCCTATGCGGTTACGTGGATCATCCACATCACTTATCTGGCGACGATCGTGTCGCGCTATTCGCGGCTGAAGCGGGAGATCGGGAACCTCAGGAAAGGCAGGTGACAGGTCGCAGGTGACAGGGCCTGGAGTCTGGTGGCATTTGCGGGAAATTCGCAGCCTCGCGACCGGGGGCGATTATCCTCTATAGTGTCGAGAAAATACATAGGTCCTTCGCTTCGCTCAGGATGACAATCGGAGTTTCGATGGATGACAATCAGAGTTCCGGTGCGAACTTGCGCGACGGGACATTCTCCATGTGCAAGTTTTTCCTGCTACCTGTTTTCCTGTCATCTGTCACCTGATTCTTGCCCTTACAACCATTTCGCTGGCTTTCGGCTTCTCACTATCCGGCCCACACACTCTATCCCGGCTTGACAGCGTATCTGTTGGATGTAAAAGTATTTGTTTGGTTCAATCCTAATTTTGGTGACAGGTACGCATCCGCTCCCTTGGGCGTCGAGCCGCAGCGGTGTTGGTGTGCCAGTCGTTTCTTCAACCCATGAAATTGGGAACTTGGAGGAGCTTAGTGAATAGGAATTACCCTGTGTCGGTAGGAGGTTCGGTGAGAAGTTCGGTGACAGAGAAGAAGCGCAGAACAGGCAACGGGCTGGCAGTCATATTCCTGGCGACGGCTCTATTGGCTATCGCGGGCATCGCATTTCATTTTGGAAGCTCACTCTCTGCCGCCAAGGCTAGCGGGTCGCATGCCGTCGGCTCGCAGGTTGCTGACCGGGAGGCGCTGGCGGCGAAGTCGCTGTCAGTGCCGCTGGTGTTTGAACCGAATCAGGGCCAGACTGCTGCTCCGGTTAAGTTCGTCGCGCATGGCGCCGGCTACGGGTTATTTCTGACGTCGGACGAAGCGGTGCTGGCATTGCAGGGTGCGGCAATCAAGAATCAGCACTCAGCATTCAGTTCTCAGTCGTCGGCTCCCAGTTCTCAGCGTGCTCCCGGTTCGGTGATTCGGATGCGGCTGGAGGGGGCAAATTCGTCGGCTCGCGTTTCCGGCAGCGCGCCGTTGCCGGGCAGAACCAGCTACATCATCGGCAATAATCCTGCGAAGTGGCATCGCGACGTGCCGCAATTTGGGGGGGTGGAGTATGCGAGCGTGTATCGCGGCGTGGACCTGGTTTATTACGGCAATCAAGGGCAGCTTGAGTATGACTTTCGGGTGGCGCCGGGCGCCGATCCGAATCAGATTGCGTTGAATTTTCAGGGAGCCTCGGCGCGCATCATAAAAGATGATTCGGAAGGTGGCTCGGGCGATCTGGTGCTGACGACCGCCTCGGGAGAAGTTCGCTTCCATGCTCCTCGCGTTTATCAGCCGGCTACGACGGCATCGGGAGAATCGGCGGGCAGCGGCGAGACGGAGGTTCAAGGGAGTTTTCGCCAACTGGCCAACAATAAAATTGGCTTCGCTATTGGCGACTACGATCACAGCCGCGAACTGGTGATCGACCCTACGCTGAGCTATTCGACGTTTCTTGGCGGCACGGCCGGTATTGAAGGGCCGAGCGGGCTGGCCATCCCGGGGCAGTTAATCCCGTGGAATGTAATCTCCGTCGCAGTCGATCCCGCTTTGAATATTTATCTGGCGGGGTCGACTACGTCGACGAATTTTCCGATTACGACGGGAACGGACGTTACGGCGGGCGCGCAGAATATTTTTATTTCCAAGATTTATCCGCTGAGCACAGGAAGCGCGCAGCTTATTTATTCGATCATTCTGGGCGGCACGGACACGACTGAAGTTGATACGCTGGCGGGAATCGTCGTCGATCAGCATGAGAATATCTATGTTGCGGGTTCGACGTACTCGGCGACTTTGAACTCGGCGACTTTTCCGACGAATGGAACGAATGCTCCGTTTCAGGCTGCGCCGGTGGTAGCCGGGACGCACGGATTCCTCAGCGCGTTTACCGTTTCGAGCTCGGGCTCGACACCATACACTCTGGCCTACTCCACTTATCTCTCGGGCAACGGGACCGATATCGTCACAGGGTTGGCGGTCGACCTCAACCAGAACGCTTATGTGACGGGCAATACTACCTCCAGCAATCCGGCCACTTCGGTAAACGGCTTCCCCGCCAACCCCAACGGTTATCAGCTGGTGTCGAACTCTCCCGGGAATCCACAGTTTTTTGCCAGCAAAATCAGCACCACTGCCGGTAGCACCGGCGCGCTGAGCATGCTCTACTCCACCTATTTTGGCGGCGCATTTCCGTCGGCGGCGACGAACGTGGCGATCATTGCCAACGGTGGCGGAGCCGCGGTGGATCTTGGCAACAACATGTACATCACAGGGACTACCAACATGGTGTACGCGGTTCCGACCGAGTCGGGCTTGGCGCCGTTTCCGCTTCTGAACGCGCAGCAGACTTGTCTGAACCAGCCCGGAGGGACGAGTTGCACTCCGCAAAACGCGACGTCGGTTACGGACGGATTCGTCGCCAAGATCGACCCGAGCCTCGATGGCTCGCAATCTCTCGTTTACTCGACTTATATAGGCGGCAGCGGCACCGATACCGGCCTCGGAATCGCCGTGGACACTGCCGGGAACGCGTGGGTTGCGGGTTCGACGAATTCGAGCGATTGGAATTCCACCCTCACCCAGGTCTTTCAGCCCGCCTATGCCGGCAGCGCGTCTACTAGTAATGGATATGTGGCCGAGTTAGTCAACTCGAATGGATTGAGTTTCCCGCTCAACTACTTTACTTACCTGGGCGGCACCGGGCCGGACAGCGCTTTAGCGATTCAGGTGGATTCGGTGGATGGGGTTCACGTGGCGGGCTACACGGAGTCTCCCAACTTCCCGTCTCTCAATCCGCTGCCCGTGCCGGGCGGCAACTGCGCTGGCGCGAGTCCCAGCGTGCCCTATGCATTCGTGACCCTGATCGAAACCAGCTTGCCGGGGCAGGCCGCTGGCGATTACTCGACGTGTCTCGGTGGCAGCGGGTTAACGCAGGGCACGGGAATCGCGATCGACAACTTGGCCGCGAGCTATGTGGCGGGCACAACGCAGGCGGCAAATTATCCGCTGATGAATCCATATCAGCAACAGCTGAACGGCTCGCAGAATGCTTTCGTGAGCAGGCTCGGCGGCCAGAGTACGCTGCAGATGACGGCGACCGCGTCTCCCAGCCCGGTCAACGCCGGGCAACAGGCGACATTTACGTTCAACATCACTAACACTTCGGGCGACAATGCAACCAATGTAACCTTCATCGCCACCATTCCCAGCACTGGGCTGCTAACGACTTCGCAGGCGCTGGTCGCCGGTGGGTTGGGAACTTGTAACCCAGTCCAGGGAACGACCATCCTTTGCGTCATTCCGACGCTGGCGGCGGGAGCTTCGGCACAGGTCGAAGTGGAAGTGACAGCGAACGCCACCACTTTTCCTCCGGTTATCCAGATGACGGTGTATGGAGTCGCCAGCGCGAATGGCAATTCGTTGCCAGTGTCGCAATCTGCGACTGTCCAAGTCGTGGACTTCACGGTCAGCTGCTCGACGACAACTCCTGAAATTAGCGCGGGGGATACGGCGGCGATCCAGGTGGTGTTTCAACCCGCTCCGACGAATGATGGGTTCCCTTACATCGCCACCATCACGCCGAGCGACACCATCTCGCCTTCGATGGTGACGTCGCCGACACCAACGTTTAACCCCATCAACGTGCCGATGACAGGGCAGACTTCGGGAAGCACGACGTTGAGTATTGGCACGGTGGCGCGTCCGGTGAATAGCGGCAGCTTGTTGCGGCGCGGTTCGTTTTACGCATCGTTCTACGCAACATGGTTGCCGATTGGAGGGGTGAGCCTGATTGGGCTGGGTATCGGGGCGGGACGCAAGCGGCGACGCTGGTTGATGGGAGCTGTGCTTGGCCTAGTTGCGGGCGTAATCCTGCTGCTGCCGAGTTGCGGATCGAACAGCAACGTTGCCACCAGCACCGGCGGGACGCTGGCGGGCACCTACATTATTACGATTGAGGGCTCGGCAGGGACGGGGTCATCGCATAGCTGCCCGGTAACTTTGACTGTGAACTGATAGAAGTAGTTTGGTTATGAGCCTCCGCTGCGGCGGAGGCTTTTTTCTTTGGCGGATGCGGAATCGAGGTCGATTACACAAGCTCGAAGCCGGGAAGTCGGAGTGCCTTTCGGTCAAACGTCAGGGTGCGAGTACATCCTGCGCGCGTTCCGAGTTCTGCGATTAGAGCGTCCGGGAATGATCCGCGCCCCTGTTTCAGCGCAACCATGGCAGTAAAAACCTCCTGCTCGTTTTCGATCGCCAGAACCTCGACCTGCAACAGGCGCTCGACAGTGGTTGCGATCTCCTGAGCTGTCAGACCATAAGCGCGATCGAGTACCCATACGGTCTCGACCATTGCCACAACGCTGACAAAGCCAGGATTCTTCGGTGTCAAACGGCGTTCAAGAATCTGCGTGGCCTTGACTGACTGTACAGGGTCGTCCTGGGTGAGATAGCGTACGAGGACGTTGGTATCGAGCCCGATCATCGGTGTCGGCGCCGCGGATTTCGACTCAAAGCGCCGTCGGCAATCGCTGCGGTCATCTGCTCGGTAGTCACAGGCCGGGCATTCCGGGATTTGACCATACCGCGAATCGCTGAAGCGGAGAGCTTCGGCAACAAAACTACGCTGCCATCGGGATGCACGAAGAACTTAACGCGATCGCCCGGCTGCAGCCCAAGATGTTCACGGATAGGCTTCGGGATGGTCGCCTGGCCCTTGACGGTGATCGCGGATTCCATTTTCCCCTCCATTACATATCAGGAACAGTAATACCACGACCGAGTCTGCACGTCAAGGGAAGCAATTCACCCACAGTTCTGCACCCCAAGACAGCGCGTCCTCTTGCCTTTTTACACTATTGCTAAGGCGCGGATTTCTAAGTCCGTGGAAACAGGCGTAATGCAGTTCTTGACAATATTCCATATTGCGATATTCTTATCGCGATCTGCTATATATGACGCTGGGCGAAAAAATTCGCTATCTGCGCGAGGTGGAAGGTTCGCTGCGCGGGCTCAATCGCCCGCTCACGCAGCAGGAGTTGATGAAGGGCATCAAGGCCGAGACGGGGAAGACGATTAGCCAGTCGTACCTGTCGCAGATCGAGGGCGGCAAGCGGCCGCACATGACGCAATCGTCGCGCACTTTGCTGGCGCGATTTTTTAAGGTGCATCCGGGATTTCTGGTGGACGACCCGGAGGGCTATCACGCGGAGCTTACCTCGGACTTGCGCACGACGGAGGGGCAACTCGATGTGTGGCTGCTGCAGGGCTCGGAGCGGTTTGCCAACGATCCGGAGGTGAGTGAGGTGCTGATCAAGCTGGCGCGCGATAAAGACACTCGGCGATGCCTGCTGTTGCTGGGCGAGATTCTGAATACGCTGGGCCTGGCGGATCACCTCTTTGAAGCGCTGCGTCCGGATCTGGCGCACGTTGCGGGCGGTGCGCGCGCGAAGGCGGCAATTGCGAGGCGAAGCTTATGACTTGGGCAGACTTTTATTTGACGTGTTTCGCCGTCGGCTTTCTGCTGAGCGCGATTTCGTTTGTTGCCGGCGGAATGCGCTGGCACCTGCATCTTCCGCATTTTCCGGGCGGACATGCGGTGGGCGGACATGGTTCAGGCGGGCACGTTGGGAGCGGGCACGTTGGGAGCGGGCACGCTGCCGCAGCGGGAAGTAATAGCCCAGGGGCGCGCTCCGGTCGCGAGGCGGCGATGTCGCCGTTCAACTTCGTTACCTTGACGGCGTTTCTCGCGTGGTTTGGAGGGACGGGCTTTTTGATCACGCGTTTCTCGAGCGTGTGGTTCGCGCTCGGATTGATGATTGCGCTGGCGGCCGGACTCTTCGGCGCGGGCATCGTTTTTTTGTTTCTCACACGCGTGCTGATTTCGCGCGAGGAGAACATGGACGCAGCGGACTACGAGATGGTCGGCGTGCTGGGGCGAATCTCGATGCCCATACGCGAAAACGGCACGGGGGAAATTATTTATTCGCAAGCGGGAACGCGGCGCACCTGCGGGGCGCGCAGCGACAACGGCGGCGCGCTCGAAAAAGGTGCGGAGATCATGGTGGCTCGCTACGAGAAGGGCATCGCTTACGTTAAACGCTGGGAGGAAGTTAGCGGGGAGTAGAAGCAGGTTTCAAGGTTTCATGGTCGGGAGCTTCAGTTTCAAGGAGCGTTTTGCTTCTGCTTTTCCTTGAAACTTTGAAACCTGGATTTTCTATGCATCGTCGACTCTTCCAATTCGCGGTCGTTTTGCTGTGGTTGGCTCTGCCGCTGGTCGCAGTACAGTACACGCAAGTTTGGGACCAGTTGCCGTTTCGGGTTGCCACGCATTTCAACGCAGCAGGACAAGCGAATGGCTGGATGACGCGCGTGGAAGCGGTGGACTTTGGCGTTGGATTCGTGGCGTTTCTGTTGGTTATATTCACGGCGCTTCTGCTTTATAACGCGCGCAACCGCGTCGACGCATTTTCCTGGGCGGCGCTGGGGTTCTGCGCTCTCGTCCTCGGAGTGATGGTCGAGGTGAATCGCGGCATCGTGAACTACAACCTGCACGATTCGCCACTGCAATTGGGAGGGATGCTGATTGCGCTGCCGATTGCGGCGATTTTGCTGATCGCGGTTTACGTTGTCTCCAGGCGCGAACCGGCGCTTGCTTCTAGCGGACCTTTGTCTGCCGATCTTCTGGTCGAAGAGACGCACTCGGGACGATCGATGGCGTTGTTCATCTTTCTGGCTCTGATCGGACTCGTGATCACTGCGTCGATGGTTGCGGCGCCGGCCTTGCGTCTTTCACTGGCGCTCGTTGGATTGATTGGATTGGCAACGATGGCGGCGGCGTGGAGCGGATTCCAATATCACTTTCTGCGACATGGGCTGGAGATTCGGGCGCTTGGCTTTCGTTTGCGGTCGATTCCACGACAGCAGATACAGAGTTATGCGATCGAACCGTGGAGCGCGCTGCGCGGATATGGCATTCGTGGCGTGGGCAACTCGCGCGCCTATGTGTGGGGTAATAAGGTGGTTCACATTAAGACTTTGAACGGAGACATTTTTCTCGGACACAGCGATCCGCAACGCATCGTGCGCGATCTCGACCGGGTAATGAGTCACTAAAGCGATGCGAGGAAGGTTTTGAGGCGATATGTATCTCGGCATAGCAATTGAAATCTGGGTCATCGCGGGGCTGGTCGTATTGGCGACCTTGTTCCTGATGAGCATGCTGGCGCGCTTATACCGCAAAGCGGGGCCGCATGAAGCGCTGATCGTTTATGGCTTTCGCGGAACGCGCGTAGTGCAGGGCCACGGCACGGTCATTTTTCCGATGGTCGAAAACTGCAAGGATCTCTCGCTCGAACTGATGTCGTTCGACGTGGCTCCCCAGCAGGACCTCTACACCAAGCAGGGTGTGGCGGTGACGGTTGAGGCGGTCGCACAAATCAAAGTGAAGTCGGACAAGGAATCGATTCTCACGGCGGCCGAGCAATTTCTGACCAAGAGCGATCAGGAACGCGAGAGCCTGATTCGGTTGGTGATGGAAGGGCATCTGCGCGGCATTATTGGACAGCTCACGGTCGAAGAAATTGTCAAACAGCCCGAGATGGTTGGTGATCGCATGCGCGGCACTTGCGCCGACGATATGAACAAGATGGGTCTCGAGGTCATTTCTTTCACCATTAAAGAGGTCCGCGACAAGAATGAATACATCACCAATATGGGCAAACCCGACGTAGCGCGCATCAAGCGCGACGCCGACGTGGCTACTGCTGAAGCGGAACGCGATACGGCGATCAAACGCGCCATTGCGACGCGAGAGGCGGCGGTTGCGAAAGCGCAAGCAGATCAGGAGCGGGTGCTGGCGGAGACGCTGTCGCAGGCCAAGCAGGCTGAATCGCAGCGCGACTTAGAGGTCAAGAAAGCGCAGTATCTCGAAGTTACTAAGAAGCAACAAGCGCAGGCGGATAAGTCATATGACATCCAATCGAATGTGATGCAGCAGCAAGTTATAACCGAGAGCGTGCGCGTGCAGCAGGTGGAGAAAGAAGGACAGGTAAAAGTTCAGGACGCCGAAATTGCTCGCCGCGAAAAAGAACTGATCGCGACTGTTTTGAAGGGAACTGAGATCGAGCGGCAGCGAATTGAAACGCTCGCTGCTGCCGAGAAGCAACGCCTGATCGCGGAGGCGGAAGGACAGGCGTCGGCAATTCGCGCTCAGGGAGAAGCGGAGGCCGAGATTATTTTCAAAAAAGGTGAGGCTGAAGCGAAGGCGATGAACGTAAAGGCTGCGGCTTATCAGGAATACAACCAGGCCGCGGTCATCGACAAGCTAATTACAGCGTTGCCCGAAATCGTGAAGGCCCTCGCCGCTCCGCTCGCTAACGTGGACAAGATCACAATCGTCTCGACCGGGAACGGCGACGCTGCCGGGATGAACAAGATAACAGGCGAAATCACGAAGATGGCGGCGCAGGTGCCGGCTTTGTTTGAAACGCTTTCCGGCATGCCATTGGCGGAGTTACTAGGTAAGGTCCGGCAAATTGGCGATAAGACGCCAAAGGTGGAGGAGAAACGGTGAGGCTGTCGTTGGTCGTTCGTCGGCAGTCGTTAGGAATAAAGAGTCGAACGACAGAATGGCGAACGACCATTGACCATTGACGTTTTTAGGAGGACTGCTGTGCACGAAGAACTTCATCACGCGAGATCGCTCGGGCTCTCTGTCGCGCTCGGAGCGGCGATGGGCGCGGCTTTGGGCGCGGTTACCGGCCATGTAGGAATCTGGGTAGCTGCGGGAATCGCAGCCTATATCGCGATCTCGCTGGTAGGCGGCGCCTGGCGTAACAAGCGAAATAACTAACGACTAACAACTGACTTACACGAGGTGTCCTATGGCATTACTGGAACGTGTCTCTACATTAGTTCGAGCCAATCTCAACGACCTGATTGACAAAGCTGAAGAGCCCGAAAAGATGATCAAGCAAGTGATCCTCGACATGAACAATCAGCTCTTGCAGGTTAAGACGCAAGTTGCTATTGCCATTGCCGATCAGCACTTGCTGGAGAAAAAGAAACTGGAAAACGACGACAAGATCAAGGAGTGGATGCGAAAGGCGGAACTTGCTGTCGACAAGAAGCACGACGATCTCGCCCGCGCGGCGCTGCTCCGGGTAGAAAGTTATCGCGACCTGAGTTCTACTTTTGCGCAACAAGTCGATGATCAGAAAGCGCAGGTCGAGAACCTGAAATCGGCCCTGCGTAATCTCGATCAGAAACTGGCCGAGGCGAATGCGAAGGCCGATCTGCTGATCGCGCAGCATCGACGGGCACGCGCCGCACACCGAGCCACCGATGCGCAGTCTGGCATGAGCGCTAACAGCAAGTCTGCCACCTTCGACCGAATGAAGAAGAAAGTAGCTCGCGAGGAAGCCATCAGCGGAGCTAAGGCACAACTCTTGGCGGACGATGTAGAAGACCGGCTGGCCGCTTTAGAAAAAGAAGACCGCATCGAACAGTTGCTGGCAGAACTGAAGACGAAACGCGGGGCGTAGCAGGTTACAATCACGTTTGTACCTATGCGTAAGGTCTTCCATTTCGACTCTCCACCCGAACCCTATGTGGCGGACGCGGCCGTGCTCTGCTGCTTTGACTATCGCATCAGCCGCGCGGTGCGAAAGTTTCTTAAGAAACAGGCGATTGAGCGGGCCGACATGATTGTCGTCGCCGGCGGCGCCAAAACATTGGCTTCGCCCCGGAACGATTTCGAGCAGGACTTCATTCTTGAGCAAGTGCGCATGTCTATACGGCTGCATCAGACGAAACGTGTCCTGGTCATGAGCCATTCCGACTGCGCGACTTATGGCGGGCTCGCTCACTTCAAAGGCGATCGCAACGCCGAGGCGGATCATCACCGCGGCGAACTGCTGCGCGCCGGTGAGTTACTCACTTCACATTTTTCCGGCATTTCGGTCGAACCTTACTTCGTGAAGTTTGACGGGATATGGGAAGTGAGAAACGCAGACGGCTTGAAGTCTGCAGCGCCCGCAAAACAGACGGGTGCCCGCGAGATCGCTTAGGGCTCCGTTTTGCCTCAAGATCTCTAGTTTTTATGAAGATCCTCTTCATGGGCGGGACTGGAATTATCAGCGCGGCTTGCACTGCGCTGGCGGCCAGGCGCGGCATGGAGGTGACGTTGCTCACACGCGGGCAGCGGGCTGCACAGTTGCCGAGCGGCGTTAGGACTCTGATTGCCGACGCGAACGATCCTAGCTTGATTGGGAAACTGGACGGAGAATTCTTTGATGCTGTCGTCGACTGGATTGCTTTCACTCCTGCCGATATCGAACGCGATCTTAAACTTTTTCGCGGACGGACACGCCAGTTTGTTTTTATCAGTTCGGCCAGCGCTTATCAGAAGCCGCAGACGTATTACCTTATCAATGAGTCGACTCCGCTGGCCAATCCGTACTGGGATTATTCGCGTAACAAGATTGCTTGCGAAGAGCGGTTGATGGCGGCTTTTCGCGACGAGGGTTTCCCGGTGACCATCGTGCGGCCGTCGCTGACTTATGGCGAGACGCTGATTCCGCTGGTACTGAATAGTTGGGAGCGATCGTACACCGCCGTGGATCGGATGATTCGCGGACAAAAACTGATTGTGCCGGGGGATGGGACGTCACTTTGGGTGATCACGCACAACACCGATTTCGCCAAAGGGCTGGTGGGCTTGCTCGGCAACCAGCAAGCGATTGGGCACGCCTTTCATATCACGTCCGATGAAGTGCTGACGTGGGATCAGATGTTCCGTAGCGTGGGTGACGCCGTTGGCGTGGAGCCGCGGTTGGTGCATATTTCGTCCGACTTCATTGCGGCGTGCCTTCCGGATAAAAGAGGAACGCTGATGGGCGATAAGTCGGTGAGCGTGGTCTTCGATAACTCGAAGATCAAACGCATTGTTCCGGACTACCGCGCCACGACTTCGTTCGCGGAAGGGATTCGGCAGTCGCTCGCTTGGTTCAATGCGGATGCGGCGCGGAAGCAGGTCGACTCGCAAGTGAACGCTACCATGGACAAGCTGATTGGGTTGTATGAGAAAGGAATGAGCGACGCGGTGCGGAGCTTTGTCGCCAACGGGTAAGCGCGATTCAGGTCCGGGGTTTCGCCCAATCCTCCCACTCAAGACCTTTGATGCGCCCGAATTCTCTGCAGTTGGCAGTAATCAGAGTCAGGCTGTGACGCAGCGCCTGTCCGGCGATCAGGAGGTCATAGGCGCCGATCGGCTTTCCTGCGGCCTCCAATGTCGCGCGCACACGGCCCGCAACTTTCGCGTCTTCGGGTTCGAAAGCCAGCAGGCTTAGCGGTCCGGCAAAGAATTTCTCGAGCAGTTGAGCGTTGGCTTCCTGACGCGTACTTTTTGCCACTCCATACCAAAGCTCAAAAGCCACTACGGATGAGACGGCCACAGCTGCCTCAGCGGCCAGCGCTCTCTGCAAACGTGCGCGGACCGAGGGGACTTTGTCGTTGATCAGCTCAATGCAGGCGTTTGTATCGAGCAGATACTTCATTTGAAAATCTCGCGGCGCGGCGCCGGCGGTTGGTTCCGTTCTTTGGGAAGAAGATATCCCTTTCTCAGCCGATCCATTTCTGCGAACCACTCACCAGGGTCAGCGATCAAGGGCTCCAAGAGCACGCCTTCATTCAGGCGGCGAACGCGAACCTCCTTGCCCTCAAAGCGAAACTCGCGCGGCAAACGGACGGCCTGGCTTCGCCCATTGCGGAATAATTTGGCAATTCCCGTCACAGCCATTTGGAATGGCTCCTCTGGCCATAGTATATACCAACTGTCGATACTAGCAGTATATTTATGGTATATATCGCATCGGCGCAGCGGTTCCTATCCCGGGTCGATGGCCGCTTCAAGGATCATCCTCTGGGAATCTCGCCCGCATCCTCAGCCGGAGGAACTTCTTCTTCAGCCCAGACTAGGGCCAGTGTACGGGAAGTGGTTTCGATCTGGGCAAGTTCTGGGATACCCAGCACGCTCGATGCTCCTAGTTCAGGGAATCGCCGCGCAGATACGAGAACCCGGCTCTCCAGCGAACCGACGGCCTTGTTATAAGAATCTACAGCTCGATCCAAATCCTTCCCCACTGCACCAAGATGGGTCGCAAAAACGCGCAAACGCTCATACAGTTCTTTGCCGAGTTCACTAATTTTTTGTGCATTTTCGGCGATTTTCTCTTGATTCCATCCATATGCAACCGCCTTAAGGAGCGCAATAAGAGTTGTCGGCGAGGCAGGGATGACGCACTGATTCACACCATACTCGATTAAGCCGGGATCTTGTTCGAGCGCGGCGCTGAAAAATGATTCTCCCGGCAGAAACATGAACACGAATTCGGGAGCAGGTTGAAACTGGTCGAAATAGGATTTCGAACCCAGCTTCGCCATGTGCCCCCGGACCTGCTGAGCGTGTTCGAGCAATTTTGCTCTGCGAACCTCATCATCGTTTGTTTCCACCGCATCCAGATAGGCCTGCAGGGGGGTTTTTGCGTCAACGACGATACTCTTTCCACCAGGGAGCTTGACCACTAGATCCGGGCGTAACCTGCCGTCGATAGTATTAACGGAGACTTGTTCGTCGAAATCGCAGTAGCTGAGCATACCTGCCATCTCGACAACACGCTTCAACTGGAACTCACCCCAGCGCCCGCGGACCGCGGGTGCCCGCAAAGCCTTCACCAAATTCCCGGTCTCGTTGCGAAGTTGCTCCTGCGTGAAAATCAATGAACGAACTTGCTCGGTCAGGGTTCCATAGGCTTGGCTACGCTCGTTCTCGATCGTCCGGATTTGGTTGTCAACTTTGTTCAGAGATTCCTTGATTGGAGTGACCATCGTCTCTATTGCCTGCCGCCGCACCTCCAAATCGCCCACCGCTTCGGCTTTATATTTCTCTAGGCGTGTTTCTGCGAGTTGCAAAAAAGACTCGTTGTTACTCTGCAGCGCCGCAGCAGCCAAAGCTTGAAATGCTGGCCGTAGCTCAGCTGAAGCCTGTAACTTGGAACTAAGTCCTGCCACTTCAGCCTTAAGGCTCGAGTTATTAGAGTTTGCCACTCCCAGTTCTTGCTGCAAAGCTGTAATAGTTCGCGCCGAAGATGATATCTGCTCCTGCAGCACGGCGGACTTAGTGCGCAAAGCCAGCCAAGTAACGATGACACCCGCAAGCGCTGCTGCGACGGCTACCATGAGAACTATCGAAAGGCTAATCATGCCCGTCCCTTCTCTGCTCGGGCCTAGTGGCCATGTCGGCAGTGGCGGCACTGAACTTCTGGCCAAGGGAAGTACCGAGCCTTTCGAGCTGACCTGCAACTTCCGCTTTTACATCTACTTGCGGAGCGGCGGAAATGCGACGCAAGAGAACGACCGAAAAGCCAAGCAGGATAAGGGTTCCGGCGAGCACGGTAACCAGCAGCAGGGTCTCCATAGTAAGTGGCTTACGTGAATTTTAGAGGTTAGCGTGAGAGATGGAAAGCGGAAGTTTTACTTGGACTCTCCCGGCGACCCCAACGCCGCAATGCTGACCACAAAATTATGCTGCGGGCCCTGGTGGTTTCATTCGCGATCCTGGTGGCGAGTCAGGGGATTTACGCGGCCGACAAGAATTTGGCGGCGTCACCAAGCCGCAACGACGTTAACAGCAAGCAGCCCACCCCCCAAGCGAACTCGGCGGCTAGAGCCACCTCTAGCGAGGACCTAACCGCCGAGAACGAACTTCTGGCAGCCGCGAATAAGAGCCGGGACCTTGCGGGCGTGGCGCCGTTGCGCGTGGAGGACAGTTTGCGCGACGCAGCGCGAACCCACGCTCTGCTGATGATTACGAACAATCGACTGGAGCATCAGTTCGCGGGAGAGCCGGCGCTTCTCGAGAGAGTTGGCGAGGTAAGCCCGCTGAAAATCGATCGCGTTGGCGAGAATGTTGCTTACGCGGGGAGCGCAACGGATGTGAATGCAGTACTGATGCACTCGGCTCCGCATCGCCAGAACCTACTGGATCGCGGATTTAACGTCGCGGGCATCGTGGCTATTTGGAGCCAGGGTAAGCTGTACGTAGTGCAGGATTTCGCGCACGACCTTCCGTCCTATTCTGCGCGAGAAAGTCGAGCGCTGGTGGGACGCGCTGTAGCTGAGATGCGGCGTCAGGCGGGGCTTCCGGAGCTCGCACAACTGACGCCGGCGAATCTCGATGAGGTTACTTGCTCGCTGGCGAACGAGCAACGCCCAAGCGTGCATAAGATCGCAGCGGCCTACCATAATCGGAGGATTATCACCTACACGCAGAGCCATCCCGAACTTATTCCGCAAGAAGCGATGCATCTGCTGGATGATCCTGACGTTCGGCAGTTTGCGGTTGGGGCTTGCTACGCACGTAACGCGGCTTATCCTACCGGGATGTATTGGGTCGCTATTCTGCTGTACTGAAATCATTGCTCACCTGACGTTTTCTACTCTCGCAGCACGCGGGCGGGGCGCCCGCGCCACACCAACCCTGCCACACTTGCACTGTGCTAACCTGCGAGCTGGGCTGGCCGCATGGAAGCTGATTCTCGAATTCGTATCGGGACTGCCGGCTGGTCTTACAAGGACTGGGACGGGATCCTGTATCCGCCGGAAGTGACGCGGAAGAAAATTCATCCGGTCGAATTTCTGGCGCGATTCTTTGACGTCATCGAAATCAACACTTCGTTTTATGGACACATACGGCCGGAGTTGGGGCGTCTGTGGTCGCGGAAGGCGGCGGCCGCTAATCCTAATTTTGTTTTTACGGCGAAACTGCATCGATCGTTCACGCACTCGCCGCTGGCGGTGATGGAGCCGACTTCGGCGGCCAGCATCCGGCCGAATGACAAGGATGAGCGGCTTACGCGCGAGGGCCTCGACTCGCTGGCCGCGGAGGGCAAGCTGGGGGCGGTGCTCGTTCAATTTCCTGTCTCATTCAAAAACACGAGTTTGAATCGCGAGTATCTGGAGCAGTTGCTGCGGCAGTTCATTGAGTATCCGCGGGTGGTCGAGGTGCGGCACGAGAGTTGGAACAACGCGAAGACGATCGCGGAATTCATGAGTCACAATGTTGGCTTCTGCAACATCGATCAGCCGCTGTTGGGGCGTTCGCTGGGTCCGACGGAACATGTGACGTCGGGAGTGGGATATGTTCGGCTGCACGGACGGAACTATGAGCAGTGGTTCGACACCGATAATCGCAACGATCGCTATAACTATCTCTACAAGCCGGCGGAGTTGGAGAAGTGGAAAGATAGGATCGAGGCGATCGCGCGACGGGCGGAGTCAACTTATGTGATTGCGAATAATCATTTTCAGGCGAAGGCCGCGGTGAATGCGCTGGAGTTGCGGCATCTGCTGGAGGGAAGAAGGGTGCCTGCTCCGGAGACGCTGGTGAAGCATTATCCAGAGCTGAAGGAACAGGTCGAGATCGAAGATAGCAGTGGAAACTATTCGCTGCTCGGGTGAGACGGCGAAGGCAGCCGTCGTTTGTGTCATTTTTTTGGAGTCAGAATGCGCTCAATCTGGCTTATGTGGTTAATGTCGTGGCCGGCGATCATGCGGACTATGTGTTCGATGGACTCCTGGCCGCGCTCGGCGTGCTGGCCAAAGTGTTTCCACTGATCGGGAGAGAGCGACTTGAGGAGCGCGAGGTTGGCTTCGCGTAGGGTGCGCTGAAGCTCGATGGATTTCTTGGGGTCGCGCTTTTCATAGTGGCCGGCGATCACCCAGGCATTTTGGTCGTAGGCTTGAACGGGCGTGCCGGGACTTCCGAGGATGGAGCGCATGCGCCAACCGACTGCGATTTCGACGTCGGCGAGGTGAGCGAGAATTTCGGCGACTGACCATTTCTCGGGCGCGGGGCGCTTGCGAAGTTGGGCTGGAGGGATGCCCTTGATGAGGCGTGCTAATTTTTTCGGCGTGGTGGATTGGACCTTGATCGGATCCTGGCCTTCTGCGTTCGCCATGATGCGTTGCGTGTATTGTTCAACTGTTTCGGGCATTTCATATTTATAATCCAGCCTCGCCCCTGCTGGCGAGCGCGGCGCGATTGTGTTTTGGGGTTGCGCCTCGGCCGATTGACCAGTGGTCAATCTCTCAAAAAGAGTGCGATCCAAGAAATCGAAAAAGCCTTTGATAAAACCATTGAAAAGTAGTTTGCGCGTACTGTATCGTGCCTTTGACCGAGGGTCAATCGAACGAGGTAAATCGAACCAGGGGGGGGAGTTGGGCCATGGAAGGGATCACAAGCAGTTTGGCAAAACCGACGCAGATGAGGCGGGACGGGAAGCCGCGTCCGCGCTCGGAAGCGAAGCGGGCACGGATTGTAGAGGTTGCGATCCGGCATTTTGCCGAACGCGGGTACAGCGCAGCACGAGTAGAGGATATTGCGGGACAGTTGGGAATTGCGAAGGGATCAGTGTTTCAGCATTTCAAGAGCAAAGACGGATTGTTTTTTGAGGCCTACAAGAAAGCGGTGCAATCATTTCCGAAATACATGCAGACTCCGGCGGCGGTACAGGAGCGAGGATTTTTTGAATTGCTTCGGTACTGGCTGGCGCGAACGGAAAATATGGTGCGGGACAACTGGTCGTCTTATCGGATCTATTTAATTGGCAACTACGGGACGGACCTAGCGCTGCGGCGAGAGATCAATCGCTTTCTGGTGGCGGAGGATCCTTACGGATGGCGTGAATTTGTCAGCTTCGGAGTTACTCAGGGGGAGTTACGGTCCGATTTGGATGCGGACATGATTGGATCGATTCTAGAGTGGACGACGGACCGGTTTCAGGATGCGCTGCTTACGGAGGAGTTAGACCCTGGGTTGTTTCGTAAGTCGGGACCTATCCCACAGGAGAAAGAAAGACGGATTGAACAGTTTGTCGCGTTACTGCGGCGAGCGGTGGGATCGGACAAAGCGCAAGTCAGGGAGAAAACAGCGTGATGGCGGGTCTGACGGTGGAGCGAATTATCGCGAGTTATGACGATGGCGCGCCATTGGCTGAGGCTTCGACGATCCCGGCGGCATGGTATGTAGATACGCGAATTGCGGAATTGGAACGCCATGCGGTCTTTTCGCGAACGTGGCAAGTTATCGGACGAGTCGATCAGGTGCAAGAGCCGGGCCAGTTTGTGACGGCGACGGTAGCAGGCGAGCCACTGGTGGCGGTTCGGGGGAATGACGGCACTCTGCGGGCATTTTACAACGTGTGCCGGCATCATGCGGCGGCGGTGGTGACGGAGCCGTGTGGACGGACGTCAATTTTACATTGTCCGTATCACGGGTGGAATTATGGACTGGATGGAGCGCTCAAAGGAATGCCCGAGTTCGACGGGGTGAAGAACTTTGAGCGCAAGGATAATGGACTGGTTCCGGTGAAGGTTGATACGTGGGAGAAATTTGTATTTGTGAATCTGGATGCTGACACTGCATCGCTAGGAGAGTTTTTTGGTGGAATAGTGCAGCGCGTGGCTCCGCTTGGACTTACTAAGCTGCATTACTTTACGAGTCGTAGTTATGACATTCACTGTAACTGGAAGGTGTTTGTCGATAACTACCTGGACGGTGGCTATCACGTTCCTCATTTGCATAAGGGGCTCAATTCTGTTCTGGATTACAAGCAATATACGATTGAGAATGACGGACGGTATTGTTTGCAGTCGAGCCCCATGGTGAGTTCTGAGGCTGATGCGGCGACGGGCATGACGCGGCGGGGTAACCGGGCGTGGTATTTCTGGCTGCATCCAAATTTTATGTTCAATTGCTACGAAGGGTATTTGGACACGAATCTGGTGGTGCCGATTGATGTTGACCATTGCCGGGTGATTTTTGATTTCTATTTCAGCGATGTGAGCGAGAGTGCTCGGGCTTACAATGAAGAGAGCGTTGAGGTCGGGAATCGGGTTCAGGACGAGGATTTAGAGATTTGCGAGGCGGTGCAGCGGGGGCTGAAGTCGCGCGCTTATCAAGCGGGGAGATTATCGGTGCGGCGGGAAGCGGGCGAACATTTATTTCATCGGTTGCTGGCGACGGATTTAAAGAAGGGACTGATTGAGCCAGGCAACGAGAGTTAGGATGGGCACTTCTTTGAGTTGACACCCTTGAGCACCGCCTGAATCTTGAGGGCCAGCCGATCAGAACTTTTGTCGAGGTCCAAAGCGGATTTTTCCAGGTAGGCAGCCGCGCCTGCTCCGAGGAGTTTGTCTTCATTCATTTGCGAGAGGCTGGTCAACACGATCACAGGGATGTTTGTGGTGGCTGGATTTGTTTTTAGAGCTTTCAGAACTTCGGTGCCGCTTATCTTCGGCAGCATCATGTCGAGCAGGATGATGTCGGGGAGTTTGTCATTGGCGACTCTCAATGCTTCCTCGCCGTCGGCAGCGGTGCTGATCTGGAAACCGGCCTTCGATAGGGCGCGCTCATTGGCCATGCGGAGAAACTTGCTGTCTTCGACCAGCAATACTTTGGAGTTCAAAACGGTCACGCGCGAACCTCGTGGGATTCATCGGCGTTGCGGGGGGAGAACTTGACGGCACCCGATGGACGGCCCCTAAAGGGGCGTTTTTGTTGCGGAATTTACGGTATCGCTAAAGCGTTACCCTGATACGACAACACTGGATACAAAACTATGGAGCGGCGTGCGCCGCCCCATTGAAAGTCAAGAGCCGCGGGCGGGGGCGCCTGCTCCACACGAGGCTACGTTCCTTCGTTCCAGCTGGCCAGGTATTCTTCTTGTTCGGAGGTTAGGCGGTCGATTTTGATGCCTAGCGACTCGAGTTTGAGTTTGGCTACGCGCTTGTCGAGGTCGACGGGAACGGTGTAGACCTTCTTTTCTAACGACGCGTGGTTCTTCACCATGTAGTCGCAGGAGAGAGCCTGGTCGGCAAAGCTCATATCCATGACCGAGGCGGGATGGCCTTCGGCGGCGGCGAGGTTGATAAGGCGGCCTTCGCCTAGCAGGTTGATGCGGCGACCGTCTTTCAGCGAGTATTCGTCGACATAGGTGCGCGTGGTGCGCTTCGAGGACGACAGTTTTTCGAGGGCTGGGATATCGATCTCGACGTTGAAGTGACCGGAGTTCGAGATGATGGCTCCGTCTTTCATGGCCCCGAAATGCTGCTTGGCGAGGACATTTTTGTTGCCGGTGACGGTGCAGAAAACGTCGCCGATTTTGGCGGCTTCGTCCATGCTCATCACGCGGTAGCCATCCATCACGGCTTCGAGCGCCTTGGTGGGATCGATTTCGGTAACGATGACTTCAGCGCCCGCGCCGCGTGCGCGGGAAGCGAGGCCGCGTCCGCACCAGCCATAACCGGCAACCACGAACTTCGAACCTGCCAGGAGGAAATTCGTGGCGCGAATGATGCCGTCGATCGTCGATTGCCCGGTGCCGTAGCGATTGTCGAAAAGGTGCTTGGTGTCGGCATCGTTGACGGCGATGATCGGATAGGGCAGCACGCCTTCTTTCGCCATGGCGCGGAGACGAATGACGCCGGTGGTCGTCTCTTCGGTGCCGCCGATTACGTTCGCCAGTTCCGTCTTGCGCTTGGTGTGCAGGATGGAGACGAGGTCGGCGCCGTCATCCATGGTGAACTGTGGTTTGTGATCGATCGCTGCCATGATGTGCGAGTAGTAGCTGTCGTTGTCTTCGCCCTTGATGGCGAAAACGGGAATGTTATAGTCGCGCACCAAGCTCGCGGCCACATCATCCTGCGTGGAAAGCGGGTTGGAGGCGCACAGAGCCACGTCGGCGCCGCCGTCGCGCAGGGCGATCATTAAGTTGGCGGTCTCGGCCGTCACGTGCAGGCAAGCCGAGATGCGGACGCCCTTGAGCGGCTGGTTCTTGATGAATTCTTTGCGGATGATCTGGAGAACCTTCATCGACTGGTTGGCCCACTCGATGCGTTTCTTGCCCAGATCGGCCAGTTCAAATCCTTTTACGTCGCTGCTGATTGATGTAGTAGCCATTTCTCTCCTACTCCCCGGATGATGACGCTGGATAAAGTCTATGCAGTTGTGAGCTGCAAACGAATAATCCACCACGGAGGCACGGAGTCACTGAGAAAAACTTAGAACGGAAAACCCTAAAAGGCTTTCTCCGTGTCTCGGTACCTCCGTGGTGAAAAAAGCTATTTCCTGGCTCCGACTGGCTCATTCTTTTTCAAGCCGGCGTCCGATGCCAGTTTGGCGGCTTTGTCGGTCGCTTCCCAGGTGAAATCCGGGTCGGTGCGGCCGAAATGTCCGTAGGCTGCGGTCTTGCGATAAATGGGACGGCGCAAGTTGAGGGTCTCGATGATCTCGCGCGGCTTGAGCTTGAAATTTGCCCGCACCAGATCTGGAATCAGATTGGCATCGATCTTCTCAGTTCCGAAAGTATCCACCAGGACGCTGACGGGATCGGCAACTCCGATGGCGTAGGCGAGCTGCACTTCGCAGCGATCGGCGAGACCGGCGGCGACGATGTTCTTCGCGATGTAACGCGCCATGTAGGCGGCGGAACGATCAACCTTGGTCGGATCTTTGCCGCTGAAGGCGCCGCCGCCGTGACGGCCCATACCGCCGTAGGTGTCGACGATGATCTTGCGGCCGGTTAGGCCGGAATCGCCCATGGGGCCGCCGATGACGAAGCGTCCGGTGGGATTGATGTGGTATTTGGTGTCCTCGTCGAGGAGGTCGGCGGGAATGACGGCCTGGATGACATGCTTCAGAATGTCGCCGCGCAGTTCGTCGTTGCCAACGCTTTCCGAATGCTGAGTAGACACGACCACCGCGTCTATGCGCTTCACTTTCTTGTTGGCGTCGTATTCAACCGTGACTTGAGATTTCCCATCGGGGCGCAGATAAGGGCAGGTACCGTTCTTGCGAACTTCGGAAAGTTTCTGGGTGAGCTTGTGGGCGAGTGAAATCGGGAGGGGCATCAGTTCCGGCGTCTCGTTGCAGGCATAGCCGAACATCATGCCCTGGTCGCCGGCGCCGCCTGTATCGACACCCATGGCGATGTCGCCGGATTGCTTGTTGATGCTGGAGATGACGGCGCAGGTGTTGGAGTCGAAACCGTAGACGGCATTGTCATAGCCGATGGACTGAACCACGCCGCGGACGAGATTCTGGAAGTCGACGTAGGCTTTGGTGGTGATCTCGCCGGCGATGACGACCAGGCCGGTGCAGGTCAGGGTTTCGCAGGCGACGCGGCTGCTCGGGTCTTCACGAAGGCAGGCGTCAAGGATGGCATCGGAAATCTGGTCGGCAATCTTATCCGGGTGCCCCTCGGTTACAGATTCCGAGGTAAACAGAAAACGATTCTTAGCTGGCAAGCTGTATCTCCTTCAAAGGTAACTTCTAGCCGTCACGTCCGATTGGGGAGGCTTACGGAGTCATGGGCTGTTACTTGGGGGTCTGAACAATTCTACTTGAAAACGGTACCAGAGACGAGCGGTGGAAAGCAATGGAATTGGGGGTAGCGAGTAGAGGCGACATCGAAGGGGAGCGGAGCGGGTTTGAACGGCAAAAACGGATGGTAAATGGAAGAAAATAAAGCCAGAAATCTAGGGCTGCGGAGCCGGCGGCGTAGCGCTTCGTGACATTCCGGCAGGACCGAAGGTAACGGTCTTGACCTCGCCGTAATCGGCTCGGAGATCGACCTTCTTGCCGTTGAATTGAAAGTCGACGCCACCCGCATTTCCGGCCTTGACGGCGATCTCCTTCCGGCCGCGGACGGTGCGCTCGGAGCCTGACACCATAAGCTCGGAGGAGACAGACTTGCCGTCGGCGACGATCGAAATCCACGAGTCTTCGCGCGCCTGGATGACGACGGTGAATTCACCGGGAGCCGGGGTGGCGGGCGCGAGCTGAGACGGCGGAGTTTTTGAGGTGGTGGATGAGGCCGACGCTCCCGTGGGCGAACCGGAAGTCGGCGTGGCGCCGGGCTTTCCCTGTGTCAATCCCCCCTGTGCCATTCCGCCGGGCGTGTCAGCGGGCAGTTGTCCCGACGAGGGCGAACCGATTATGCGGGAAGCGGGATGAAGCGATTGCCTTTCATGCTCATGGTGGCGACGGTTCCACAGCGCCAGCGCCAGCGCGATTAGAAGAAGGATTGCGGCGAATAAGCCCCAGGGCAATTGGCGCGGGGAAGTCTCGGCGCTGCTTTCGAGACGGCGCACGGTTTCTCGATACGTGTCTTGAATTCTTGCCTGTTCTTCTCCCTGATGTCTTTCTCGGGCTTTTTCTGGAACTTTGGGCGCATCGCTCGGCCGCACGGGATCGGTTCGCGGAAGGTCGCCTGAGGCCTGCAGGTAGTCAGCGATGATTTGATCTTCGTCGAGGCCTACGCAGCGGGAGTAAGCGCGGACGAAGCCCCTATTAAAGATGCCTCCCGGCAATTGGTTGAACTTATCCTCCTCGAGCGCCTGGAGAAGGCGGGTGCCAATTTTGGTGGAGGCGGAAATCTGCTCGAGAGTGATGTTGCGCTTCTCGCGCTCCTGTTTTAGTTTTTCGCCAAAGGAAGGCAAACGAGTCTCTCGCTTTCGTCGGGAGAACGGAATTTTACTCTGACGGCAAGCAAGTTCATAGAAAATTGGTGACTCGGTGTTGCGCAACTTGCGAAAGCATTAACCACAGGGGGCACGCAGGTACACAGAGGAATACATACAGCCGTTTACTTGTTAACGAAGCTGTGCCCCTCGCTCCCGCCTTACGGCAATTTATTCAAATAGCAGGGACCGTTGGTGTTTTGCGCGGGCGGCGTGGGCGGCGTCATCCAAGGGGGATTGCTGAAGTTGAAAAACTCGCTCATGCTCTTTTGCGCGGCGTCGCGCTTGGTCAGCGGATTCAGATTGAAGCGCTGCTCGATAAAGCTGAGGATTGCGGTGGTGTCCATCACAGTGTGGGAAACGTAATGTTGAATGGCATACGGTGAGACGACGATCAGCGGTATGCGATAACCGGTATAGGTGAAATCGCAGGTGGGGCCCGTCGACTGGGTGCAGATATCGCCGGGCATCAAGTCTTGCGGCTTAATGCCGTCGGGACTCACGGTCGGCTGCGGCGCGACGTGATCGTAAGTGCCTCCAAACTCGTCGTAGGTCAGAATAAAGGCGGAGTCTTTCCAGTAACTGCTGGTCATCAAGGCGTTGACGAGCGAAGAAACATAATTTGCGCCCAGTTGAATGTCGATCGGATACTGGTCGGAGTCGGAGCCGTGCTCGTCGAGTCCGGCGGACGAAGCTGGTTCGATGATCGCCACTTGCGGCAGCGTTCCGTTCTGCAAGTCGTCAAAGTATTGCGTGATGGTGGCTAGATTTTGCGGATAGTCGGTGGGAATATCCTGTCCCCACTCGAAGTTCTGCACGTAGCTCAAGGTCAGCAGGCATTGCGGGGTCGGATCCGATTGGCACGAGGAGTCTTGCGGATTCACATAAATCTTCCACGTGATGCCAGCAGCCTGCAATTCCTGGAAAATGGTTGTGGCGGTAAGCAGCGCCTGATCATTCTGATCGGTGCCGATCGGATAGGCATAGCCCTGCGAGGTGGCGGCAATCAAATATTCACGGTTGGGCTGAGTGCGGGTCATGGCTGGCGAAAACCAGCGGTCGGATGTGGCAAAATCCGACGCCATGAAGTAGTAGTAATTAAGGTCGGTGCCTTCGTAATAGCCCATCGTTCTCTTGCCCTTGACATCGTGGTAGGGCGGATCGATGTCGCGAGCGTCGTGGGCGTTGGTCCAAACCAAGCCATTGAGCGTGGGTGTCTCTGAAACCGGATCGTCGAGATTGAAATCGACGTGGCTCTCGTTCCACGAAGGACTGGGATTCTCGATGCATTGGGTGATCAGGTGGTAAGAATCGATCTTGGGACTGGAATCATCGATAGTGCAATCGGCGGGCGGCGGATAAGCGGGGTCGCATCCGGGGTTGCTTGGCACCGGACCATGCAGGGGAGCGATTCCGGTGCGCGGGTTGAATTGGGGCAGGCCGTCGAAAGAGGCGTCGGCGATTCCATTCGCAGCCCAGTAGGCGCGCAACTCGCCGAAATAGGAATCGAGCGAGCGGTTCTCCTGAGCCATAAAGATGATGTGATTGAGCGCGTTGGGGCTCTGGTTGAGATCGAAGGTTGCTATCGCGGACTGGTCCGCATTCATGGTCAAGCTGCAGGCGCCGGTGCCTTGACAGGCTCCCGACCAGCCGGCAAACGAGGCGCCGCTGGCGGCAGTTGGCGTGAGCGTCACCGCCGTTCCGGCGGGATACGATTTAGTGCAGGTCGGACTGCACTCGACGCCGGCCGGGCTGCTGGTGACGGTGCCGGTGGCATTGCCGGATAACTGTACTTCCAATTTGTATTTCGTCGTCGCAGAGCTGGCGGAGGCGGTTAGAAAAATTATTACGCCTAAGATGTTCATCAAAATAGCGAGACTACGTTGAGTCACTAATAATCCTCAAATGTTGGAATCCGATAGAATCCGCGCAGTATTTGGATAACACTGTTGGGTATAAGGTTGTGGAGGGAGTTGCGTTATATTGCATTAATAAGCGGGGATTTACGGGCGGGACGGAAATGCATCGCCGTGACCCGTACTAGTTACCTCCGTTCGTTGCCCGCGCGGTGCGACCAAACCTATAATTTCTTATCCACCACCCGAACGAGGAGTTCATGCCGGAGGCAGCGGGCACATCCCCAATTCGCCTGTCGCAAGAGTTAACCATCTTCCACGATGTCGCCAAGGCGCTGACGTCGTCGCTCAACCTTGATTCGATTCTGCAAACCATCATGGAGAAAATGGCGGAATATTTCCGTCCCGACACATGGTCTTTGCTGATGGTGGATGAAGAAAAGGATGAGCTTTATTTTGCGATTGCGGTTGGGGCGGCCGCGGAGGTTCTGTCGAAGGCGCGGCTGAAGATGGGGGAAGGGATTGCGGGGTGGGTGGCGCGGCAGGGGCAGGTACTAATTGTGCCCGACGTGCAGAGTGACCGGCGCTTTTCATCGCGGCTGGATGAGATGACGCGGGTGCAGACTCGGTCGGTGATCTGCGTGCCCTTGCGCTCGAAACACCGCGTGCTGGGCGTGATTCAGTTGATCAACGCCAACGTGGGGCTGAGCGAACAGGAGCTGTTTTTTCTCCAGGCATTGTGCGACTACGCCGCCATTTCTATCGAGAATGCGCGGTCGGTTGAAAAAATTCAGGAACTGACGATCACCGACGATTGCACGGGATTATTCAATGCGCGCCATCTGCACAAAACGCTCGAGACCGAGGTTTATCGTTCGGCGCGCTTCGGGTATCAGTTCAGCGTGATCTTTATTGACCTCGACCATTTCAAGCAGGTCAACGACACACACGGACACCTCGTAGGAAGCCGGTTGCTGGCGGAAGTTGGATACCTGATCAAAGCGCAGCTGCGGCTCATTGATTTTGCGTTTCGCTATGGCGGAGACGAGTTTGTGGTTCTGCTGCCGCAAACCAGCAAAGATCAAGCGGTGGTGGTGGCGAAACGTTTGCAGGATTCGCTGCGCACGGGAACGTTCTGCGTCGAGCAAGGGTTGAATCTGAATGTGCGTGCCAGCATGGGGCTGGCAACATTTCCGAACGATGCGCAGACGCCGCATGACATCATCCGCCAGGCCGATGAAATGATGTATGTGGTGAAGAACGGCAGCCGCGATAACATTGGCGTCGCCTCGCGCGGCGTGATGGAAACTTAGGGGCAGGTCTCAGGTGACAGGTGTTAGGAAACGCCAAACACAGCCCGCCCTCGTTAATTATTATTTTTCGATTATTGCTTTTCTCGCTTTTGTAGATCGGCTGGTTGATCCGCCTTTGGCTGCAGTTCGTTCGGGTCGGGCTTCCAGGTAAACGCGTTGGCGGGCGCGGAGGGGTTTACGCCGAAATCCCACACGTAGAGATTCATTCCTTCAGTGTCGAGCATCTCGGCGACCGCGTATTCACCGGGCGCAAGGGGTTCGGCGGGCGCGATCTTCACCCAGCCTCCGGTCATAGCGGCGGAGGTGGTCGCAACGAAACGCTCGTCGGTTTTCATCTTTCCGTTGACTGCAATCTTGACGGCTCCGGCGAAGCGTTTGCCGTTCTTCAGGTCGATGCGAATAATTTTGAAGCGGTCGTTGTTATTGGCGGGGCTACTCGCGGGCGCTGCTGTTGTGCCGGCTGCGGGCGCTTCGGTTGCGGTTGCGGGCGCGCTCTGGTCGGGATCGACATTAATATAGATCGAAGGCACAGTGGTGTGGGACTGAATTTTCGCGTGCGGCCCAGGCAGTTCGATGTTTTGTTTTGCGCCAGCCAGCGGATTGATCACCGCGCGCAGAATATTCGTCTTACTGGTCTTCTCTACGTCGCCGCCGGATTGTTGCAACTCGGCTAGCTGTGGCTGATTCTCGAAGGTATCGAGAAGAAAAATTCCGCCTTCGTCGGGCAAGCGCAAGCCGGGGGCGACCTGCGGTGAACGGGCTTGCTCGACTTTGCGCTCGGCCTCAAGCTCTTTGTCGAGTTCGACGGCTTCGGGAGCGTGGCCGCCATCCTTGCGGCCCTGCTCAAACTTATCGGTCGCGTCCCAGTCGATCAGCGATTTCGGAACTTCCTCCCATTCTCCGCGCTCGGCGCTGTAATAGCGGACACGGTCGCCGTGAATCTCATACTTGGTGACGGACTGGTAGGAGCCATCTTTCAGGATGAGGCGGCGGGCCTGATTTTGAGCAGGACTCGCAGCCGGAAGAGCAAGACAAAACGCCAAACCTAGAGCGGCAGCGAGAATATTTCTCACCCTGGGAGTTGGGGATTTCATCTGGAGAACATTATCGCCCCTGCCGCTCCGACTGCAAAATTGGATGCGGGTGCCATAGCGATCTCCTGGTGCTGACGGCATGCCCTCATTGACTGCCCCGTTTCATCCACGTAAGATTCGCGCCATCGGTCGGCGACACTATGATTGGCGAAACTATGATCGGCGAAACCATCTCGCACTACCGCATCGTCGAGAAACTCGGTGGCGGCGGGATGGGTGTCGTCTATAAGGCCGAGGATGTCAAACTTGGCCGCTTTGTCGCGCTAAAATTCCTGCCCGACGATGTCGCGCAAGATGTTCAAGCTCTCAGCCGCTTCCAGCGCGAAGCCAAAGCAGCCTCTGCTCTCAATCATCCAAACATTTGCACCATTTATGAGATCGACGAGGTAGGCGGCCGGGCTTTCATTTCCATGGAATTGCTGGAGGGGCAGACGCTCCGGCACCGGATCGCTGGAAAAGCATTAGACCTCGAAACCTTGTTGGCGCTCGCAATCGAGATTGCCGATGCATTGAACGCCGCGCACGCCAAGGGTGTGGTTCACCGTGATATCAAGCCCGCCAACATCTTTGTAACGGAGCAGGGGCACGCTAAGGTTCTAGATTTTGGATTGGCGAAGGTTGCGTCGGCCGGCGCTTCTTCGAGCGACATCGCATCGGCCAATACGCGCACGATGGACGACCAGCACCTTACCAGCCCCGGTTCCACGCTCGGCACCGTCTCTTACATGTCTCCCGAGCAGGTGCGGGCCAAGGAACTTGATGGCCGGACGGATTTGTTCTCGTTGGGCGCAGTGCTGTACGAGATGGCAACGGGCGCGCTGCCGTTTCGCGGAGAGAGTCCAGGAGTGATCTTCAAAGCCATTCTGGATGGGACGCCAACCCCAGCCGTGCGTCTGAATCCCGATCTGCCAGCGGACTTGGAACGCATCATCAATAAATGCCTGGAGAAAGATCGCAACTTGCGCTACCAGCATGCGTCCGAGATCCGCACCGACCTGCAACGGGTGAAGCGCGACAGCGAGTCTGCGAGATTTGTCGCGCCCGACGAACTGGGCACGAAACCGCAAACCGCTGCTCGGTCCCGGGTCGCGAAGGCGCTGATTACGGCAGGAGCGGCGCTGGTCGCGCTGGTTGTGGGGTTCGCCGGATACCGCTGGTATGAAGCCCATTCTGCACTGACCTCAGCGAATGTGGCGGCGAAACCGTCGATCGCTGTGCTCCCGCTCGAAAATCTCAGCTCTGATCCGGACGGCGCGTACTTCGCCGATGGCATGACGGACGAGATCACGACCAAGCTGTCCAAAATTCAGGCGATCAACGTGGCTTCGCATTCGGCGGTTGCATCGCTGAAGACTGCGCCAGCCGATGCCGCTGAAACCGGACGCCGGCTGGGCGTGCGTTACCTTCTGGAAGGCAGCGTGAGGAAGTCCGCGGATCAGGTGAGGGTCAACGTGCATCTGGTCGACTCCTCTACCGGGTTCGACGCGTGGGCCGAGGATTTCAAGGGTGAGACGAAGGATGTGTTTTCGCTGCAGGAACAAACCGCGCTGAAAATTGCGCAGGCACTCGACCTGAAGTTGAGTCCTCAGGAAAAAGAGGGTTTGGAGCGGCGCTATACGCAAAATCCGGAGGCATATGAGGCGTACCTAATCGGTCGCGCGCTGGCAGAGCATGACAGCCAGCCCGACAAGCTAGAGGCGGCGCGCAGCCACTTCGAGCAGGCGCTGAAGCTCGACCCGGAATATGCCCCGGCTTTGGCAGGTCTCGCGCAGGTGGAAGGCTACTACTATCGCAACGTCGATTCACAGCCAGTTCACCTGGAGCGTGCCGAGCAACTTGCCCAACGGGCGGTTGCCGCCGCACCAGATCTCGTGGAGGCGCGGATTGCGCTTGGTTACGTCTACGGTTGGAAATACGAGTATGCGAAAGCCGCGGAAATTCTTCGCGAGACCGTCCGGCTGGACCCCGAGAATTCACACGCGTGGGATGTGCTTTCATGGGTCCTTGGCTACGAACAGCCGCCGGAGGCGATCGAGGCCGAGAAAGCGGCGCGAGAGGCGATTCGTCTGGAGCCGCCCATGCCGGTCGCCCATTATCATCTCGGCCGCGCACTTCTATTACAGGGACGCTACGACGAAGCTAGCAAGGCCTTCGAGCGCGAAGGAGAATTGGGAGACGCTTCGTATGTGGAGCTTGGAGAAGCTCAAATTTATCTGGCCCAAGGGAACTATGACGCGGCGATAGCCCGGCTGTCGAAGAATGGTGAACCAAAGGAGGCGATCAACTCTTACTTTCGAAGCGCCGCCTACGCCGCGAAAGGCGACAAAGAGAAAGCTCTGGTGTCGCTGCAAAAAACCTTCGGCCTTGGTTACCGTGATTTCGCCGCCATCGAAGGCAGCCCGTATTTTGCTTCCTTGCGCTCTGATCCGCGATTCCAGCAACTCATCCGCCGCTACCAGCAGTAGCTGCCGTTCTATCCCGTATTGTGCAAACCGGCGGCGATGCCGTTCATCATGGCGCCTATCGCGTAATCGAGAGCGGGATCGGCGACCGAATTTGAGGTGGCGCGCTTGCGGCGCAGCAGATCGACCTGAATCAGGCTAAGAGGATCGACATATGGGTTGCGCAGGCGTATGGAGCGGGAGAGAACGGAATTTTTCTCCAGCAGATCGCGCTGGCCCGTGATCGACAGAATGACGCGGGCGGTGCGCTCGAATTCCTGGCGCAGCATTTCGAAGACGCGGTCGCGAAGGGCGGCATCGGTTACGAGATCGGCGTAGAGGCGGGCGATAGCGAAGTCGGCCTTGGCCATGGCGATTTCGACGCTGCTGATCAGGCTCGCGAAAAGCGGGAAGCCGTGCATCATTTCGCGCAGGAGGTCGGCATTAGCAGGGGCGCGCGCGGAGAAGCGATCGAGGGCGTAGCCGAATCCGAACCAGGCGGGAACGGCGTGGCGACTTTGCATCCAGCCGAAGACCCAGGGGATGGCGCGGAGGTCGTCGAGGCTTCTGGTTGCGGCTCGACGCGCGGGGCGGGAGCCGATGCGGGCGTATTCAAGTTCATTGACGGGTGTCGCTTGTTCGAAGTATTCGAGGACTTCGGGATTTTCTGCGATGTGTTCGCGGTAGAAAGCGAAAGCGTCTTTCGACATCGTCTGCATCGCATCGTGCCAGCGTTCGCTCGTTTCTGGAGCGGCTTTCGCCGGCATAGTGATGGCCTCCAGGCAGGCGGCGATCATGATTTCGAGATTCCACTCGGCGAGAACAGGGTCGGAATATTTCCAGCCTAGAACTTCGCCTTGCTCAGTGATGCGGATCTCGCCCGAGAAATCGCCGGCGGGTTGAGCGAGGATGGCGGCGTGCGTGGGACCTCCACCGCGGCCTACAGTGCCGCCTCGGCCGTGGAAGAGGCGCAGATTGACTCCGCAGTCGCGCGCTGCTTCGTGCAGGTGATGTTGCGCTTGATGCAATTCCCATGTGCTGGTGAGCATGCCTCCGTCTTTATTGGAATCGGAGTAGCCGAGCATGACTTCGTGAATGCGTCCCCAGGAATCGAGGAGCGGCTGGAACTGGGGAGATTTCCAGACGCGGCGCATGATTTCGGGCGAAGTACGCAGCGCATCGATCGATTCGAATAGAGGCACGGGCATGAGGCCGGGATCGCCATCGCTGGCTGCGGAGGAAACACCGCTGAGCGCGGCTAGACGGAGCACGGCAAAGATGTCGTGTTCGGATTGGGTGTTGCTGATTACGAAATTGCGAATGGCTTTCGGCGAGTGCGTCTTTTTTAATTTGGCGATGGCGCGGAAAGTTTGGAGCAATTCGACGGAAGCGTGGGAAAGCTCGGGCGGGAAGTGAGTGGAGCGAGCGGGGAGTTTTTCCGCCGACTCCAACTCGGCGAGCGCCTGCGAATGCACGCGGGCGTGCTGACGAATATCGAGCGCGTGCAAGTGGAAGCCGAAGGTTCGGACTTTGCTAAGCAGCGGTGAGACGAGTTCCGCTAAGCGGTGTCCGCGGTTTGCGTGCAGACTGTCGCGGATAAGGTTGAGATCTTCTTCGAACGGTTGCGAGGACTGGTAGGCGTGTTCGTGCTTGGATGATTTGCGGCTGAAGCGCAGACGGGCGATCAGGAATTCGAGGAAATGGCGATAGAGTTCGGCGGAGGTGATCTGTTTCCAGCGCGAATATTTTTCGCCGAGCTTATCGTCGTATTCGCGAACGCGCTTGGCGAGAGGCGCAGAGACTCCTATGCGGCGCGTGGACATGCTCAATTGGCTGATCAGGCGCGTGGTTTCGGCGATGTAGTGGTCGATGATGGTGCCGCGCGCCATGTCGAGCGCGTCGACGGTGGAAGCAGCGGTAACGAAGGGATTGCCGTCGCGATCGCCGCCGATCCATGATCCGAAAGACAAGGATCCGAAAGACAAGGAATCGAAAGACAGCGGCGCGGGGATCTTCGTCTCGGAAATGTGCGCGTCATTGTCGTAAATATCGCTCAGAGATTCTTCCAGCTCGGCGAAGAGGTGGGGCAGGGTTTCGAAGAGAACCATGGGGAAGTAGTCGAGTCCCATGTGAATCTCGTCGCGGACGGTGGGTTTGTTGAGGCGGACTTCATCGGTTTGCCAGAGGGCGGTGATCTCGGCGAGGATTAGAGATTCGTATTCGCGGGCCTCGGAATCGGGGAGCGGCAACTGGTCGAGATGCTCGAGACAGGCGGCGATGCGGCGGCGCTTCAGACGAATCGTGTGACGCGTGATTTCGGTGGGGTGGGCGGTGAAGACGGGAGTTACTTTAACTTTGCGCAGCGCTTTGAGCATGGCATCGGCAGTGATTCCCGCGGCGCGCATGCGGGCGAGCGTTCCGCGGAACGAGCCATCGAGAGGGTTTTTTTTCGACGACATGCGGGCGGCGCGGCGGCGGCGCTTGCGGTGATTGGTTTCGGCGAGGTTGGTGAGTTCGAAATAAATGGCGAATGCTTTGGTGACGCGGTAGGCGTCTTCGATGGACAGGCCGCCGATGATTTCACGGGCGCGGGCCATCAGGCGGTGGTCGACTTGGGATTTGTCGATGTCGGAAGATGGTTCGCGATGCTGGATGAGCAGGTGGCGCAACTGCTCGACCATGTTGAAGAAGGCTTCGCCTTCCTGCTCGACTAGAACGCGGCCGAGGAGAATTCCGAGCGAGCGCACGTCGCGGCGCAGCGGAATTTCTTTCGCGGGATCGGCGGTGTCGGCCGTGAGTTCGGCGAGGCGGTCGGCTTGAGCGCCCTCGCTCCAGAGGGGATGGTCGGGCATGGGATATTTTAGCGGAAGGGAGCGAAGCGTTTTGTCGATGATGGTTGGAAGTTGACCCTGTTTCCATCGGAATGGAGTCGACAGTCCCGCGTCCCACGTTTCGAAAAGCGCGAAACGTGGGGCACCCTGGTTCTAGCCGCGCCAACGAAGGTTCAAGCTGACGGCTAAAAACTAATAGCTGCTCGCAGTTTTTTCTACATTCCTTTCGCGAAAAGTTTCTGGCATAATTGATTGTGCACCCCAGCCCGCACAATTTTCCAAAACAATTTAAAGCGAGGAAGCGATGTCGGCCAAGTACATCTTTGTAACTGGCGGTGTGGTGTCTTCATTGGGTAAGGGATTGGCGGCGGCTTCGATTGGCTGCCTGCTGGAGAGCCGCGGCCTCAAAGTTAACCTGATGAAGTTCGATCCGTACCTGAATGTCGATCCGGGGACGATGTCGCCGTTTCAGCATGGCGAAGTTTTTGTCACCGACGACGGCGCGGAAACCGATCTCGATCTTGGGCACTATGAGCGATTTACGCACGCCAAACTTTCTCGCGATAACAATTGGACCACTGGACGCCTCTACGAACAGATCATTGCCAAGGAGCGGCGCGGCGATTATCTGGGCAAGACGGTGCAGGTGATTCCGCATGTCACTAATGAAATCAAGGCGGCGGCTAAGAAAGTCGCGCAGGATGTGGATGTGGCGCTGATCGAAATTGGCGGGACGGTTGGCGATATAGAGTCTTTGCCATTCATCGAAGCGATCCGGCAGATGCGGCAGGAACTAGGACGCGACAACACTTTGTTTGTGCACGTGACGCTGGTTCCGTTTATCGCGGCGGCGCAGGAGTTGAAGACCAAGCCTACGCAGCACTCGGTTAAAGAATTGCTTAGCGTGGGAATTCAGCCGGATATTTTGCTGTGCCGCACGGATCGGTTTTTGTCGAAGGAGATCAAGTCGAAGATTGCTTTGTTTTGCAACGTGGAAGAAGAGGCGGTGATCACGGCTAAGGATGTTGCTTCGATTTACGAAGTGCCGGTTGTTTTCGCGCATGAGGAAGTGGACACGCTGGTGTTGCGGCGGCTGAAATTGGAGGCGAAGGATCGCGATCTTTCGAAGTGGAACGACCTGGTGCATCGCGTCTATAACCCGAAAGATGTGGTTCGCATAGGGATTGTCGGGAAGTATGTGGAGTATGAGGACAGTTATAAGTCGCTGAAAGAGGCGCTGGTGCACGGAGCTCTGGCACATAACCTGAAGCTGGAAGTGAATTGGATTGAAGCCGAGGGGTTGGAAAACGCCGATAAGACCGACAAGAGTTATGAGGCGCAGTTAGAGGATTACGACGGGTTGCTGGTGCCCGGCGGATTCGGCAAACGCGGCATTGAAGGCATGCTGCGGGCGATTCAGTACGCGCGCGAAAAACATGTGCCTTACTTCGGGATCTGTCTGGGGATGCAGACGGCTTGCATTGAGTATGCGCGTAATGTTTGCGGATTGGCGGACGCTAACTCGAGCGAGTTCGATCAAGCTACACCGCATCGCGTGATTTATAAACTGCGCGAGTTGCGTGGCGTAGAGGACCTTGGCGGCACTATGCGGCTGGGGGCTTGGCCGTGCAAGATTGAGCCGGGAACGCTGGCTTATCGCGTGTATGGGCAAACAGAGATTAGCGAGCGGCATCGGCATCGTTATGAGTTCAATCGCGAGTATGAAGAACCGATGGTCGCGGCCGGGCTGAGAATTTCGGGATCGACTCCGGATGGCACTTATGTGGAGATAGTGGAGATTCCGGGTCATCCGTTTTTTATCGGATGCCAGTTTCATCCGGAGTTTAAATCGAAGCCGCTGGAGCCGCATCCTTTGTTTAAGTCGTTCGTGGGCGCTGCGTATGAGCACGGGCAGAAAAAGAAAGAGACGAAAGATGCGGCGGTGGTGGAAATGTTCTTGCGACCGGAAAAGGTGGGGCGGAGATAGGCGCCCAGGCCGTTAATTCTTTGTTAGCCTTCAGCTAAGAGCCAAAAGCTAAAAGCCAATAGCGATGTACTTTGATGCTCTCCTTTCAAATCGATAACGTTCGCGTGGGCGCGGGAGACCTCTTTCTTATTGCCGGGCCCTGCGTGATTGAGAGCGAAGAACACGCGCTGCGCATGGCGGAGATTATCAAGGGTGTGGCGCGTTCGCTGAATTTTCCGTTTATTTTCAAAGCTTCGTATGACAAGGCAAATCGTACTTCGATTCGGAGCTATCGCGGGCCGGGGATGAAGGAGGGCTTGCGCATTCTGCAAAAGGTTAAAGATGAGGTGCACATTCCGGTGCTGACCGATGTGCATCAGGCCGCTGACGTCGCCGCCGTGGCCGAAGTTGTCGATGTACTGCAGATTCCCGCTTTTCTTTGCCGGCAAACCGATCTGGTTGTGGCAGCGGCTTTGAGCGGACGTCCGGTGAATATCAAGAAGGGACAGTTTGTTTCGCCGTGGGACATGAAGCACGCCGTCGAAAAGTGCCGCGAGGCTGGCAATAGCCAAGTGTTTTTGACGGAGCGCGGATCGAGTTTCGGCTACAACAATCTTGTAGTCGACATGCGGTCGCTGGCCATCATGCGCAAGTTTGCGCCGGTGGTATTTGACGCGACACACTCGGTGCAGTTGCCGTCGGCTTCGCACGGCGATGACGATCAACCCGCGGTGAGCGGCGGGCAGCCGGAGTTTATTCCTGTGTTGTCACGCGCGGCGGTCGCGGCGGGAGTGGATGGAGTGTTTATGGAAGTCCACGATAATCCGAAGGAGGCGAAGAGCGATGGGGCGAACGCGCTTGATTCGCGGAATCTTCGCGGTGTGTTGAAAGAATTGCAGGCGGTCAAAAAGTCGCTGGACGTGGCGCACAGCACACCGTAAGACCAACACCCCTTCTGAATCTGCTACTATTCCCGCGTCATCTGAAACCTCATCGCTATGCACTGGTGGGCATCGATCATCGGCTTTGCTCTTATTCTTATCATCCTTATGGATGCGTTTGAGACGGTGGTGTTGCCGCGACGCATCCGGCGGACTTTCTTTCGCATTTCGTCGCGGTTCTACAGGAAGACCTGGCGGCTTTGGACCAGGGTGGGGCTGCACATTAAAGCGCCAAACCGCCGCGAAGGATTTCTCGCGTACTACGGGCCGCTTTCGCTGTTTCCGCTGCTCGGGTTTTGGGCGTTGGGGCTGATTCTTGGATTCGCCTGCGTGCAATATGGTCTGGGCGAACATCTCACGTTGGCTAACGAAAAAATTACTTTCGGAAAGGTTGTCTATCTGAGCGGCGAGACTTTTTTCACGCTGGGCTACGGAGATATTACGCCCAACAACACGGCCGCGCGCGCGCTAGCCGTGCTGGAAGCGGGCATGGGCTTTGCGTTTCTGGGCGTTGTGATTGGATATTTACCAGTGGTCTACAATTTTTTTGCGGCGCGCGAAATTGAAATTTCGCTGCTCGATGCGCGCGCGGGATCGCCGCCAACGGCAGCGGAGTTTCTGGGCCGACTGGGTTGCTGCCCCGAGCAAACCGTGCTCGACGAAATTTTTCGCGACTGGGAGCGCTGGTGCGCCGATCTGCTGTCGAGCCATATTTCCTATCCAGTGCTGGTTTTCTTTCGGTCGCAGCATCCGAATCAATCGTGGGTGAGCGCGCTGACGGCGATGCTCGATGTGACTTCGCTGATCATGACCGGCGTCGGAGGGATCCATCCCGACCAGGCGAAGCTCACGTTTGCCATGGCGCGCCATGCCGCTGTCGATCTCTCGCAAGTGGTGAATGCGCAATATAGTCCGCATGATGCGGAGCGACTCACGGATGAGAACTTGGCGAGTTTGCGCACGGACCTGGCCAAGCATGGAGTGGCTCTATCTCTGGGCGCGGACGCAACCGAACGGCTGGCGGAACTTCGGCTTCTCTACGAACCATATCTACAGGCGCTCAGTCGGCGGCTTTTGATGCCGCTGCCATCGTGGGTGCCAAGCGATCACAAAAAGGATAACTGGCAAGGCAGTCCGTGGGATGTTGCGATCCAGGCGCGAGCGCTGGAGCATCCGGGACATGCGGTGGACGATCATTTTTGAGACGAACACTTCTAAGGGGATCGTTTCGGTGGTGTCCTATAAAACGAAAAGGCGCAACCCGTGGGCTGCGCCTTCGTTTTTTGGGGTAACAACCGCTATGTACTTGTGATGATCACCTTGCCGCCGCCGGGACTGTCATCTGGGGAAGGACCGGCGGTGTAGCTATAGGTGTTTCCGGCAGTGCCAGGATTGCTGGCGTGGGAGGATCCGTCGGACACGTTGATAGCTGGAGTAAAGGGGTCGAGGTTGTTAAGCCAAGAGATGGGGAAGCCGTTTAGAGCGGGAAAAATCGCCAGCGTGCCATCGGCCACAAGGTTTGACTGGGGAACCGCGACGGTTGCGGGCGTATAAGTCATCACGTTGTTGACCAAGGTCAGCTGGACTTTCATTGGCCCATTGTTCACCTGGATGCACCAGGGCCCGGAGATTTCTCCATTGGCAGTTACGTAGTAATTCACGCTGGCATCGGTACCGGCCTGCACGGATTGGGTGTTGGGGAAACTGGTAATGTTGCTGAACAAAACCGGACCGCCAGGAATGGCCGGCGGCACAAAATTAACCTGGATCGCCTCTCCCGAAGCGTTCGAGAAGGTGACGCTCATCTGACTGTCGCCCGAGACCAGGCAGGCCTGCGGTGACGGAGTGAGATCCGCGCCAATGGTGATGGTGGGGTTTGCGTTAAAGTCTTCGATCGGAAGTTCGCGCGCAGTGGCCATGGCTGGCTCCTTTTTTCAAACTGAATTTGCTTACTTACCACTGGGCCTGAACCTGGGATCCGAGAGCAAACCTTGCAGGTCTGGAGTATTCTTCAGGTCCTCGAAGGAATAACCCTTCTGCAGGCTCTTTTCGATGTAACGTAGCGCATCGACGCGATCCCCCATGTCTTCGTAGGCTAAGCCGACGATCGCCAGAACGTTGGGATCGTCGGGGGAGAGCACGAGCGCCGATTGTATGCGAGAAACGGCTTTATCGCGCAACTTTTTCTTGACGTAGAGCATTCCCAGGTTCGACTGGGCGATGGCGTCGCGCGGAGTATCGCGCACGGTCTCTTCGAGCAGGTCGATTTCGCGATCCCACGCCTTGCTCATTTTTTCTTTGTCTTTGAGACCTTCGTAGGCAGACGCCAGATTGCCCCACACCACGTAATCTTTATTGTTCAGTTGCAGAGCTTTCTCGGTCGCGGCTGCGGCTTCGGCGAACTTCTGCTCCTGGTTATAGAGATATCCGAGGTTGGCGTAGGCACCATAGGTTGGTTCTAGCTCAATCGATTTCCGGAGCATCTGCTCGGCCTCGGGGTAGTGCTTATCTCCCATATCGGAGTAGGCCGCGCCTAAATTGAGATAGAGCGCCGCATTGTCCGGAGTGAGTTGGATGGCGTGGCGATACTGCGCAACGGCCTCGTCGTAGCGCTGGTGGTTATCCAGGAAGGCCCCGTAGGAGTTATAACCGTCCCAGAAATCGGGACGAAGCGCGATGGCCTTCTTGTAGGCAGCCTCGGCATCGGCGGTGCGCCCGGCGCTTTCGTAGGATCGGGCCAGGCTGGTGATGGCGTCGGCGTTGCGCGGATCGAGTTGCAGCGCGCGCTGGCTCTCCTGCAAGGCGAGATCGTAGTTTCCGGTGGAACTGTGGATTTTTCCCAGCGTCACATAGACCATGGGAAGGCGATCATTTAATTCTTGCGCCTTCTCGCAATTCGCCAGGGCTTCATCGAGCCACTTTTTGTCTTTATCGAGGCGGTATTTGAGGCGGTAGGCTTCGCCGAGCTGCGCGAATCCTAAGGCAAATCGCGGATCCTTCCTTACCGCTTCGTTGAGAGCACCGATGGCCAAGTCGAGATTCTCCGGCTTGTCGTAGCGTTGGGTGTAGCCAAGGGCCTTGAGGTATAACTCATAGGCGCCAGCATTGCCTCCCGCCTCGCCCAAAGCGCGCAGCATCTCCGGCGTCATCTCGACGTGCAGCAACTTGGCCAGGTGGGTCACGATCTCGTCTTCGAGGGATGAGAAATCTCCGGCGTGGTCTTCGAGGTTGACGGAGCCGATCTGGCGGAGGTTTTTCGTGTTGATGAGATTTACGGTTAATTGAATCGTCTGGCCGTCGCGGCGCAAACTGCCTTCGACCGCAACGGTCGCGCCGAGCTCGCGCAGCGCGGAGGCGGGGTCAGAAATCTTAAGCCGGCGCACCTCGCTCGTTGGTACGACCCACAGCGATTGCTTCCCTGCTTCAAGATTGGTGAGGCGGCTGGCGAGGTTGTCCATTAGTCCGGCAGAAACCTGCTCGTTGGCCGGATCGTTGCCGACGTTATCGAAGGGCAACACGGCGACGTGTTCTTCGGGACGGCTAAACCATCCTGCAACGCGACTGCGAACCGGCGGCAGCAACGAAACGAGTGCGAAGACGAGTGCGGCCGCGGCAAAGGCGATTAGCCATCGGTGCCACTTAGGCGAGGGTGCAACTGTCGCACCCCACAGGGGGCGCGAGGCTTGTTCAATCTGCTGACGCAGGTCGGAGGCGGACGAGGTTACGCGGCCGGAGGAACGCGTCGTTGTTCTGCCCGATGGCCGGGTCGTTGTCCGATCTGACGGATGGCCAGGGATTGGCGAAAGCTGCGCAGTTGGGTCGAGATGACTGCGAACTTCTTTCAAGTCGGCCACCATCTCGCGGCAGCTTTGATAGCGGGTAGCCGGCTCCTTCGAGAGAGAGCGATAGATGACGCGCAGCAGATCGAGGGGCACCTGATCGGGCGTTGCCTCCGCCATCTCATCCATCGGCAGCGGCGGCTCGTTGAGGATGGCGAAGATGGTCGCTGCGGGCGTGTCGCGCGTAAAGGGATTCCTGCCCGTCACCATCTCCGCCAGCACGATTCCCAATGACCAGATGTCGGTGCGCTGATCGACGAGTTTGCCCATGGTCTGTTCGGGCGACATGTAGCCGATGGTTCCGGCGGTGCTGATGCTCTGCGTGCTGCCGGTTGTGGAGGTGAGACGGGCGAGGCCGAAGTCGACGATCTTGGCGACGCCGCTTTGAGTCAGAATCACGTTCGAAGGTTTGATGTCGCGGTGCACGACCGTGCCCGCGTGCGCCGCCGCCAGGCCCTCACCCATCTGAATGGCGATATCGACGGCTTCGGCCAAAGGAAACGGACCGCGGCGGAGCTTGTGCACCAGCGTCTCACCCGCGTAATAAGCCATCACAATGAAGGAGTGGCCGTCGGCGGTTTCGTCGAGTCCGTGGATGACACCGATATTGGGATGATCGAGCGAGGAGGCGGTACGCGCTTCGCGCAGGAAGCGCTCTTTTTCGTCGCTGCTGGAAACGACATGCTCAGGAAGAAATTTGAGCGCAACCGTGCGTTCGAGTTTTATATCGAGCGCGCGATAGACAACGCCCATGCCTCCGGCGCCCGCCAGACCCAAAATCCGGTAGTTGCCGATAACGTCTCCGGCAGACAAAGGAGAGGTTGGGTTAGACACGGTGTGTGTTCCTCTGCGGATGAAGCGCAAGCGCAGAACCGGCGATCTTTGATATGGATATGGATATCGGCATCGGCAATGCGGCCATCGAAAAAAAGATCATCTCGAACAGGACAGGGCGCAGGGCGCGGATGAAATTCAATTCCGCGCCACGATGATACGCTACCCCATTTTTGAGCGGCGAGAAAGTGGATAGAAACAAGCGGGGTCTTGATACCGCGCGATTACCAGCCGAGTGTTGCCCCGCAAAGGCGGCCTCATATATGTCGAATATTGGCCTCAATCGTGTCCACCACCTCGTCGATACGACCGGAGAGGACTAGCTTGCCCATGGTCAGTCCGAAGCCGACGACCATTTCCGGGTCGATATGGGGTGGCAGCGAAAGCGCATTTGGATCGGTCACCACATCAATGAGTGCGGGGCCAGAATGCTCGAGCGCTTTCTTTAATCCGGACGAAACATCGGCCGCTTTTTCGATTCTTACACCCATCATGCCGATCGCCTCGGCTAGCTTGGCAAAGTTCGGATTCTTCAAATCCGTTTGATAGTCGGGCAGTCCCGCGACTTCCATCTCCAGCTTAACCATGCCGAGAACGCTGTTGTTGAACACGACGATCTTGATAGGGAGATCGTACTGAGTCAGGGTTAACAAATCGCCCATGAGCATGGCGAGGCCGCCGTCTCCCGCCATCGCGATTACCTGTCTTCCGGGATAGGCACACTGGGCGCCAATGGCCTGGGGCAGCGCGTTTGCCATTGATCCGTGGCTGAAGGAACCGATCAGTCGCCGGTCCTTCGTCGCTCGAATGTAGCGCGAAGACCAGACGTTGCACATGCCGGTATCGGCGGTGAAGATCGCATCGTCTGCGGCGATTTCACTTAACGCCGCAGCGACCGGTTCAGGGTGCATGGGCGTCTGTTTTCCGGCGTGATCTACGTAGACATTCAGCCGGCGAAGAGCGTCTTTGTGTTTGGCGAGCATCGCATCCAAGAACGAGCGGTCCGACTTAGCTTCGATCATTGGCAGAAGCGCGCGGATGGTTTCGCCCACATCTCCCCATAATCCGAGATCCAGTTTGCATCGCCGGCCCAGATTCTCGACCCTGATGTCGACCTGGGCAATCTTTGGTTTTGTTGGCAGGAATTTGTCATAGGGAAAATCAGTGCCCAGGAGCAGCAGAAGGTCGCATTCGTGCATCGCCTGGTAGGCCCCGCCGAAGCCAAAACGGATTGTCGTACTCGACAAATGCCTTCCCCCGGTACGAATGGCCGACGGGAGACTTCAACTTCTCAGCGAAGGCAATCACGTCATCATGGGCGTTAGCGCATCCAATCCCGCAGAAGAGAGCCACTTTCTTCGAGGCATTGATTAGCTCCGCCAGTTGCGCCAACTCCTTTTCGCAGGGACGGATTGAGGGCCGGTGCCCGACCACGGAGCGAGCGGAGCCATCCTTCGGCATTTCCATCCCCGCCACGTCGCCCGGTAACACGACCACTCCTACTCCGCCTCTTCCGACCGCACTTTGCATTGCGATGTGAAGCACACGCTCAAACTGCTTCGGATTTGAGATCAGCTCACAATAGTAGCTGCACTCTTTGAAAAGAATTTCGGGATGCGTCTCCTGAAAATATCCGGTGCCAATCTCGCTGCTCGGAATATGCGACGCAATGGCGAGCACCGGAGCGCTGCTACGATGAGCATCAAAAAGGCCATTAATCAGGTGGAGGTTGCCCGGGCCGCAGTTACCTGCGCAGACCGCGAGTTTCCCGGTCAATTGCGCCTCGGCGCTGGCTGCAAACGCGCCGGTTTCTTCGTGGCGCACGTGAATCCATTTAACTTTGCCATTGATTCGCAAAGCATCCGTCACCGGATTCAAGCTATCGCCGACGACGCCGTAAATTCTTTCGACGCCCGCCTCAACCAGCCTGCTGATCAACTCATCCGCCACTCGATGCGCCATCGCTTATATCCTCCGATGAGGTCTCGTCCTACTTGCCCGTCACCTCGCGAATCACGCGCAAAAAAATCTCGCCGAAGATCTTCTTCAGGTCGCGTTTTGCATATCCGTGTTTCATCAGCACAGCGGTCAGCGCCGGCATCCTGGAAACATCGTCCAGTCCGTTTGGCGGCCCCGAGATGCCGTAGAAATCGCTCCCGATCCCTAGGTTGAAGGCGACAGCCGCAATCTGCCCAGCTAACCAATACCCGACGATTTTTCAGGGTGATTCTAGAATGACGATCCGATGAAATCAATACGAAGGATTCAGCAGATGAAAATCTTCCGCAACGCGAGGCGGTTGGATATTACGGCTGGTGCCAAAGGGGGGAGCATTCCCAGGGGCCGAAGACCGGTGGGTTCTTAGTCCAACCCGTTCTTTTTCCAAGCACCTTAGGAAATGAAAACCGGAGGGCGAATTCCCCTTATCGCGCTCCGGCACCACAGCGAGGAGACCAGATGTGGTGATTGTTGATCTGTTGGCAACGCTGCAGGGAACGCCCCTTCGCCATTGATGTTCAAAGTCGACGAGCGTTCGCCACGCCGTTGCTCTTCGATTACGGCACCTGGGACTATGGCACCTGGAAAGTCACATGGCTCGAGAGCGTGCCGTGGGGCGTGATCACCTGCACTACGCCGGATGTGGCGCCAAACAGACAAACACGCGCGCCGATTTCGTCGATTGCAGTTCTTCCCTTCGACACTCAGTGCGCCGAACTTCGACGACGCGTTCAGCGACGGACTGACCGATGAGGTCGCTGCCACCGTCTCTCATCTGGATGGCGTTCGAGTGGCGGGGCGCCGCTCCGCGTATGTATTCAAGGGCAAGCATGATGACCTGCGCGAGATTGGGTCGCGGTTGAATGTCGAGGCCGTGGTGGAAGGCAGTGTGCAGCGCGCGGCTGACCGCACTCATGTCACCGTGGAACTGAATCGAACTCGCGACGGCTTCACGATTTGGAGCCAGACCTACGACAGGACAACGAACGACTGGATGCAGATCGAATCGCAGATCGCCGGCTCGATTGCGCGGGCTCTGGCGCGCAAACTTTCTTCCGAGAACGCCCCTCCCGCGATCCCGAAGCCCACACTCTTTACCTGGAGGCGCGCTACCTTTGGAACCAGCGAAACTTTCCATCCGAACTCTAGAGTGTGGATCTGTTGCGCGCGATCCCAAACTATGGGTTGGCTTGGGCTGCTTTGGCGGACTCTCCGATTGCGATCGGCGACGTTGAAGAAGTGGATCCGGCTGCTCAACGTCGACCCGGAGTATGACCCCATCCGCTCCGATCCGCGGTTCCAGGCGATCGTCAAGCGTCTCGGCGTCGGTTAAGCAGAATTTCGACTTTGGTGCCGGGAGGGGGATTTTATTGAATCCCTTTTCCACAGCCTTCAGCATCAGCAAGATGCAGCGTTTTGCGGTACTTGAGCTTAATCGTCGTGCTGCTACGTCCAATCTGACCCCTTCCAGCCCGGAATTTCGGTAGGAAACGGTAGGGAAATCCCCAAGAAAAAAACCAGCGTCCGCTCCGGGAGTCCCCGTTTCAATTCATTCCACCGGACCTCCGGCAGGGCGGAAATCAGGTATTCTTCATTCTTATCGTCAACGTCGATGTGTTTCCCACCACCGATCCACCGACCAGCGATTCCTCTCGCAATACGTCAGCAAGATAAAGTACAGCAGTACGTAGATGAGTTGTGCTCCGGCGACATCCCAGTTTTGAGCCAAGCAGGTCCCGATCTGTAATGTGAGCATCAGAAGGCTGCCTGCAATCAGGGCGAGTGATGTCCAAAGCCCGAGAATCATCAAAAGACCCACAGTTCCCTCGCACCACGGCAAGACGACGCCGACGAGGTGTACCAAGAATCCCGGCAAGGGAGCGTTGTGCATCTGCTTGTCCATGTAAGCGGCAAAGGCAGCGTGGTCACCGATCAGCCGGGAGAACCCGTGAAGGAAAATGTTCGCGCCCAGAGTGAGGCGCAGAAGCAAGTAGGCGATCTCATCTTTCTTGATCATGGAAAGCCTCCTCTCTATCTCCGCTCGACTGCTCACCTGCTCTTCGTGACTGCAACCTCTTTAGACGCTCTTTATGGCATTTCAAGATTAAGCGGATACGAAGCAGAGGGCGAGCGACAAGCGTTCAGTTCACCCTCACCCCACCGCAGCACCTCTTGTACTTCTTGCCGGAGCCGCAGGGACACGAATCGTTCCGACCGATCTTGGAAGCATTGCGCCGTGTTTCACTCGTGTGGGCAGCGGGACTGACCCGCCGATGCTCCCTGAAATACCGATATGCCTGCAACAGCCCAGCCGCCATGTGAGCCTTGATGTTTTCCCGCTTCTCCGGGCTAATAGGCTTAGGGCGCATCTTGGGGTCTTCGTCGTGCTCGTGGAAGAGCATCATCATCGGGACTAGGCATCCGCCGTGATCTTCGTCATCCATAAGCTCAGCCCACCCATCGTGCCGCATGTGCATGCCGCGCATGAAACCGCGTGCCCAGTCGTTGCCATGAGCCACGCCGTTCTCGTCCTGTAAGAGGATCGGTCCGTAGACCTCGCCCTTGTTCAGCGTCCCGGCGATGGTGTTCCAGTGCCGCATCAGGAGCCCCAAGATTTCGTTCGCCTCGTCCAGACTGTCAAACTCGTCGGTATCCGACATCTCGCCGCCGAAGACCTCTGGGTAGTATTCGCTCGGCATCACGATCTCCGGTCCCGCGATGAGCGCGGCGAAGAACCCGTCCAGTCGCTCGACGTTCATCGCCTTACCGCTTGTGCAGCTTTTGAGGAAGTCCGCGAGGCGGTCGAATTCGGCGTCGGTCAGTCGGTCGTGTTGGGTGAAGGTTCTCACTGGGAGTCTCCAAGCATCGTCAACAACCGTTTACGATACCACCCTCGATTGGCTGGCGGTTTTCGATTCGATGGCACTTCCTTCTGTGCTCTTCTTGCCCTTGAGACTAGCCAGCAGCCCCGAGTACCGCCGCTGCGGTCGGTCGTTGCGGACCGCGATGCCCAGCAATTTTTAGACGAGGCATAACAGGGGCAACTATCTCCGCACGGGTTTAGGCTCGTACTCAAAATCCACAAGTCCATCGCGGTAGTCCAGTTTCACCTCAAGCAGCCTCAGCATTGCAAAGCCCAGAAAGCCGGAAACCTCGGTCCCGGTGCTGTCGCTTACTTTGGAGAGGTTGAGAATGACAATGCCCGGATCGGTTTGCTGGAAGTGTCCGAACCTCAAAGTGGCCTTGCCGCTATAAACTGTCGTCGCTTCGCCGCTGAGGCCTTTGACCCGCAGCACTCCATTGTCCGACACCACGTTGTCGGCCTTCAGTCCAGCGCGAAGCGAAAGAGTATTGGCAAACGCGCCCGTATCGAGTTCGAATAGCATGGCTTTGGAATCGCTCACGTAGGTCGGCACCAACATGGCGTGGCCAAAGCGGAAGACCTTCGTCCAGTCCGCCATTTCCGGGGCAATGTAGCGATCCCTATAACGATTTTTGGAAACTCTGAGTGGAGCATTCGAATCGGATGCGGACGATTTGCTTTCCTGTGAAAGTGAAGGTTGCTCGGTCGCGCCGTATTCATCGTCTTCCGAATTCCCTAGCTCCTCCGCTTCGCCGTTTAGCGATTGCGGAACCACGTTGTCTTCCGAGCGATTCGGCAGCGGAGACAGCTTGAGCCGCATTTCCCTATAGTCAATATCAATAAGATAGTTTCCAAACACATCAGCACCGATCAAACCCACTGTATTTGCTAGTGAGGGGTTATCACTTACGACGACCACGCAGTCTTGGAACTCCAGTTCGCCGATTCGGATGTGGTCCGCTGCCGCCGTGTAGCCCCTTTGCAGACCTTTATCGCCGACACCTCCAAAACGCAGCGAAGATATGCGAGTCAGTCCCGACGTTTCCGCGACCGTGCGACTGACTATGATGCCTCCTGCTCCCGTGTCGAGCAGGAGACTGAAATTCCGGCCATTGAGCTTTACCGACAGGCCTCTACCCTCCGGCATGCTGACGCCGTACCGAAGGCCAATACCCGGCATGCGCCGTCGCTCAGCATAGACGGTCACAAGCTTCGTCTCTGTTTTCTCCACCTTGCTGACCAGCCTGCATGCATGAACGGGCTTTTCCACTGTCGTTTTTAGCAACTCCAAATACTCGGTCATTTGCTTCGTCTCTTCTTCGTCATGGAAACCGGGCATGCCGAGATAGGCCTTCACGGACTCCAGTCGCTCTTTTCCCGGAAGCGTGCTTATCCACGATCTTTCCACTGCTGGATCGTTGGGAGCAATTTCGTGAGCGATCTGCAATTCGTCATAGCCTTTGCGATACAGGGAGGAGCAGCGGTACAACGCTGCCAGTCCGAGATAAGCGCCCAATTCCTTCGGGTCGAGCTTCTTTGCCGCGAGGTACGACTTACAGGCGGAGGAACCACTTGAGAATCGTATTGTTCAGCTTCTGTAGAGATTAGACTCGTAATCATCCCTGTCAGATATGTGGTGTGAACGCTGATGCCCTCGACACGACGAAATGCTCCATTTTGCAGCCCCAGTGCTAGAGACACAGAGATCACGAATATTTCAACTCCGTGGGCCACACCTGATGCCAAGGCCAAAGAAGCAGCCACTATCAGAATCACTTCCATCCCCAAGATCGTAGGAAGCAACGGCCACGATGACCACGCCTTGAGCGGGCGCACGATCAGCACACTCAGGACAATCCCTATCAGGAAAGTGACAATGGCCGAGAGATGCCCAAGCATTGCCCGCCAATCGTGAGCCGCTACAGCAATTGCCCCTAGGACTAAATTGCCGGTCACGTGTCCAGTGAACGTCTTTGCCAGGACGAAGCCGGCCGCATCGCCATACCCACCAACAAAGGCAAGGCCCAGGGAGAGCCACATGTCAGTCTGACTAAAGTTCGAAAGCACGATTCTCCTTTGCCACTTGCGCAGCCTCGGGAAAAAAGAAGGGCCGCGAAGATGTACCAGGCGGCCCGGGTTCACCCACTGCACGTAGGAGTGGCTAACGAGAGAGTGAGAAACGCCCGCGTATGCGTTGCCGATTTGGTCACCACGGTCGGTGTTCTCTCCTGTACCGCTGGTATCGGTGGTGGCAT
>Ga0182024_10000641_pt1 | contig 90441 bp, 64 predicted proteins | sample P32metaG_FD_120480 | JGI IMG/M metagenome (GOLD analysis project Ga0182024, IMG submission 120480) | Permafrost microbial communities from Stordalen Mire, Sweden - P3-2 metaG (Illumina Assembly) | ecosystem: Environmental > Terrestrial > Soil > Wetlands > Permafrost | place: Sweden: Stordalen... | reverse complement strand
GCCCCCGGATCCATCGTGCAATGGTAGGCTTGGCCGTCGGCCGACCGCAGTTTGCGCATCAGGGCGAGGGCGAAGGTGAAAAAGTGGCGCCAGACTTCGCGCGTGGTGGGCGGCCGCCCCAGAACCCGGCGCAGGTACGCGCGGGAATGGGCGCGCTGGCCCGGCATCGCGGCGACGGACACCCAGGTGCCGAGGCCGAGCAGAAAATTGAACAGCCGGCGCGGCAGCACCTGGTCCAACGAGGTCAGGAACCGGTAGCCCCAGTTGGGGCCGGGATTGCGCGGGGGGACGGTAGACGGATGGCGCATCATAGCCAGGACAGTTCGAGCTCAATGCCGGGGGCCGCGAGCTGCCGCAAGGGGCGGCGATCGCGGAGGACGCCGAAAAATTCGCGCAAGGTGAGCTGGCCGTCGCCCGCGCCGGTTTGCTCCAGACGGAGCCGGCCGATGGCGCCGGCGCTTTCGCGGCTGAGCGCAATTGCAAAGGCGAACGATTCGTCGCTGCCCATTTGGTGTTCGTGCAGCCACTGGCCGCGCTCCTCGCCGCCGCAAAAGAGGGCACGCAGTCCGGAACCCATGAGGGCGGTCAGCAGGCCATGGGCGATCAGCTGGCGGCGGCCGGTGAGCGGGAAAAATTCCCGCACCGCCTGCTGGCGGGCGATCAAGACCTGTTGCACGGCGCTCGGGTGAATCGAGGTTTGAAAGAGCGTGGGGCTCGGATTGGGAAAGCTCGCCAGATAATCTTCCAAGGCCTGATTCTCCGCGAAACTGGACGCATATACGAGCGTGTCCGCTTCGGCCGGAGCCAGATCGTGGAGCACCCCGCCGATCAGCAGCCCGAGCTGCGTCATCCGGCGGGTGGCGCCGCGGGGGAAGAGGTCGCGCAGCCGCTCCCGGGTCCCGGAGGGATCCTCCAGGCCGGGCTCATCGAGACGAACCCCCGTCAGGTAGCGCTCAATCATGGGTGAGAAGGCAGGCGGCATGGGCGCCCCCGAAGGCATTGCTGGCCAGCACCACTCCATCATAACCGGCGTGGGCAAAAGGCTCAGTGGCGACCGCGGGGGTGAAGCACGGCGGGACTGTGCCCACCGTGCCGGGAACCGGGCCGGCCGCCATGGCGGCGACCGCCACGGCCAGCTCAACCAGCCCGCAGCTGCCCAGCGTGTGGCCGATCGAGCCCTTCCATGAGACGAGGGGAGAACCGGGAAAAAGCGCGGCGACCGCCTCGGCTTCCAGTTTGCCGGCCTCCAGGGTCCCGGTGCCGTGGCCCTTGACCCAGACCCGCCGGCCGCCCGCCGCGGCGGCCACCGGAGCGAGGCAGGCCGCAAAGCCCGCGCCGTCGGGGCGGTTCGCCGTGAAATGGTGCATCTCGTTGTGCAGCGTCGGCGCCGACAGGCGCAGGCCGCCGCGGCCGGCCGAAAGCACGGCGAAGGCGGCGCCGTCGCCCAGGCCGATCGAGCCAGTCGCCCGGACGGCGTAAGGGGCCGGCATTTCGGTGTTCAGGATTTTCAGGGCGTGAAAACCGCCGGCCACGAAGGGACTGATGAAATCGAAGCTGAAAATCAGGGCTTGTTCGGCCCAGCCCTGCTCCAGCGTCCGGGCGGCGAGCAAGAGGCCCAGTTGGGCCGAGACGCACGCGTGGGAAAGCACCGCGACATTCTCCCCCCAGCCGAAGCGCTGGCGCAGCAACTCGGCGACGGCAAAGGGTGTGCCATACGCGAGGTGCCGCGGGTCCCGGGTCCGCTGAAAGGCATACTGGCTGCCGACGCCAAAGTTGCTGCTGGTGAGGTAAACCGGGTGGCGCGCATCGCCCCAGGTCCCGGCCGGAATCTCGGCCGCGAGGGCGTCGACGCACGGCAGCCAGCTGGGCGGAGTCGTTTCGTCGAAGCTGCGGCGATTCCACGTGGCGAGCGGCGCCAGGCCGCCGCCCTCCGCGCCGAGCACGGGAAGGAGGGCGAGCGCCCTCTGCCCGGCCGCGAGGGCGGCGCGGGTCGCCGGGGCGTCGCCCAGGGCCGTCCGGCACGCGGCGGCCTCGAGGCGGACGGAGGAATGATTCGCCGAAGAGCTCACGTCGCGCCGGGGAGCCCGGGCTCAGGCGGTCGGCAGGCGGCCGGGGGCGGCGCGGGCGCGAATGAATTCGGCCAGATGAGCGATGCTCGCCAAGGCCGAGCGCGATTCCTCGCTGCTCGCGATCTTGATCCCGAATTCCTTTTCGATCGCGACGACCAGTTCCAGGGCGTCGATCGAATCGAGGTTCAGGCCCGAGCCGATGAGCGGCTCGTCGTCGGACAGGTCGGCCGGCTTCACGTCCTCGAGCTTGAGCGTGCGCACGATCAGTTCCTTGAGGTGGAGTTTGAGCGGGTCGCTCATGCGGGATAGATTCGAAGTGAAGAGGGACGCATGCGAGGGAGGGAACTATTTGGCCGGCGCGTCGGCTCCGCTGGGGCCGCCGACCGCCTGGGCATAGTTGGCCTGCAGATAGTCGGTGAGCCGGTTGGCGATCCGCACCAGCATGACATTGTCGGCGGCGCCGAAAGAAATCTCCCCCGCCATCGCGTAGGCGCGCGCATAGAACTCGGGAGTGGCAATGACTTTACCGGTCTCTTTTTCGGAGATTTTGGCGGTAAGAATCACGCCGGAACTCCCCGCCATCCATCCGGTAAAGACGCGAACGCCGGCGCGGATGAATCTGATTTGGGTAATGGTGGGCTCAATCGCCAATGTTCTCGTCACAGTGTTGGCGGCTCCGGTCCGGTTCCATTTAACCAAAACGGGATCGATGGCGGCGGAGACGTTTTCTTGAATTTTGGCGAGCGCCCGTTCATTCGTGTCTTGGCCGGCAAACGGGGCGACGAGCGCGATCTTGGCGATCTCAAAATGGGAGAAATTCGAAAACCGTTCCGTCGGCGGCGGATTCTGGACGACGTCGGTCTGAATATGACTGACGCACCCGCTCAAGAGTGAGAGCGAGGCGGCCGAGAGGAGGAGGATTCGGGAGTGCATTGCCGGATGGGGTTGGGGGACGCGGGAAAGCTTAATTGTCGTAACGTCGGAGCACATGGCAAACATTGCTGCCGCCAAAGCCGCTGCTATTGTTGAGCACCGTCTGGGGCGCTTCATCGAGCGTGGCCCGAGGCAGCCGCAGCCCGGCACAGGCTTCGTCGGGCTCAGTCAAATTCGCATTGCCCGGGGTGAATCCATCGCGCAGCGCCAGCGCGCAGAAAGCGGCCTCCATGACCCCGGACATCGACAGCGGGTGTCCAGTCAATCCCTTGGTGCTGCTGACCGCCGGTTGGGCCCCCGTTGCCGTGAACACGCGCTTCAGGGCGAGCGACTCCGACCGATCCCCGGCGAGGGTGGACGTGGCATGGGCGTTGACGTAGTCGATATCCGCCGGCGCGGCCTTGGCATCGGCCAGCGCCCGGCCCATGGCGGCCGCCAAGCCCGCCCCTTGGGGGTGGGGCATGGCGACGCCATAGCCGTCGGCCGCCTGGCCCCACCCGGCCAATTCGGCATAGATCGGCGCCGCCCGTTCGCGGGCAAATTCGCGCTCCTCCAAAATCAGGCAGACGGCGCCGCCGGCCGCCACAAATCCGTCCCGCTGCCGATCAAAGGGCCGCGAGGCGATCGCCGGATCGGCCTGCGTGGACAACGCCCGCATCGCGGCGAACGGCAGGACGCTCTCGGCATTCATCTCTTCCGCGCCCACGACCAGCATCCGCTGCTGGCGGCCAAGGCGGATGTCGTCCAGCGCGCAGCCGAGGGCGTGACTTGAGGAAGCGCATGCGGCGGCGAAGCCGCCGACGGCGCCGCGGATGCCGTAGTAGGCAGCGAGGTTGAAATTGAGCGTGCCGGCGATCGAAGCGATGACGCCCAGCGGATTGCCGCGCTCGCCGCGCACCGCGTGCATTTGCTCCAAATGATGGTGCAGGAGGAACGCGGAACCGGCCGAGGCGCAATAGAGTCCGGTGGCGCCGTCGGCGAGGTCAGGACCGGCCAGCTGGGCGTCGGCCAGTGCCTGCTCGACGGCGCAGAGGGCGTACAAACCATGCGGGGAAAGGCTGCGCAGCGCCTCCCGCGACAGTTCATATTGGGCGGGAAAGCGCCAGTCGCGCCAGCTGGGCGAATCGGTGGTGAACTCCTTGACCGTGCCGGCGACCTTCACGGGGAGATCGGGATTGCCCAGAAATTCGACCCGCGCAATTCCGGGCCGCAGCTGCCGCAGGCCGGCCGTCACCTGCGCTCGGTCGTTGCCGATGCTGGTGATGAAGCCCAGCCCGGTGATGACCGCGCGGCCGCTCATGCAGTCGACGCCGAGGAGGCCGCAAGCTTTTCGCGGACGAAGGCTCGCAGGTCGCCCACGGTCCGCACCCGGACGATTTCATCGTTGGTGATCACGACCTGAAAGAGGTCCTCCAGAAAAAAGACCAGCTCGGTGATCGCCATCGAATCAAATCCAAGGTCGCCGATCAGGGCGCTGCGCTCGTCCAGGGCGCCCGGTTTAGTGGCCGACTTGTTCGGAATATGATCGCGGACGGCCGCCAGGACGACGCAGTCGGCGGCCGCCGCATCACCGGTTTTTTGAAACCGCGCATACGCGTCGCGCACCTCCTGCGAAAAGTGCCGCAGGAGGGTGGCCGCCGCATCCGTGGCGGGCCGGGGGTTGGATCGGGCGGGGGGGGGCATCAGGAAGCGGAGGGTTGTTCGGCAGGGGTCAGGGGCGCCCGCTGGGCCGCCGGCGCTGGCACCGGCAGAAACCACGTGCGCCAGCCCTCACGCACCTCGAGGCCGAGCCAGCGGGCGGCCGCGCCGATGACGCGGGGCAAGAGGCGGCGGTTGAATTCATAGCTGGTGAAGGGAAAATAACGGCCGGCGTTGCGCCGGCCCCAAACGCCCCGACGCTGACGGCTGCGGGCCATGGCGGCAAGTCGGCGATTGTAGAGCGCCATGAAGCGAAACGGCAGTTCGGAGAAGGCGCGGGTAAAGGGCGGGTTGTGGAGGGCGCCGGCCCCTTCGGTGAACGGGCCCCGGACGACGCCGAGGTAGTACATCCCCAGGTCGAGCCGAAAGGCGATCGCCATCAATTCGTAGTCGCCCATGTAATAGTACTTGTCCTGGTACAGCGCGCGAAACCAATGGTCGTAGCAAAGGAGAAAGTGCGCATTGTGCTGCGCCACTTGCGGGGCCACGGGCTCGCCGCGGTGCGAGCGGTCGATCAAGTTGGCGGCGCAGCTCGCGGTGAACGAAATCCAGTCCATGCCCGGCGAGTAAAACGGATCGATGAATCCGGCGGCATCTCCGACCAGGACCGCCCCGTCGGTCGCGAAGGTGGAGGCCGAGTATGCGAGGTTTGCCCGAAAATGCACGTCGTGGGCGCGGAACTGGGCGTCGGCCATTAATTCGCGGGCCGCCGGATGCTGCAGCAGCATGGTCCGCAGCCGGGTCACCAGGTCCGGCCCGGGGGGCAGCGTCGTGATCCGCTGATCGTAAACGACCCCAATGCTGACGTCCCCGCCTTTCAACGGAATCCACCACGCCCACCAGCCGTAGCCGGTGAGATGATTGGTGGCGACCGAGCGGACCCCACGGCACCGCGCCGACCAGGCCGGAAATTTTTGCGCCACCTCCCGGTCCTCCCAACTCTTGACCCCGGTCCAACGCGTCCAGCAGGTGGCCGTCGGGTGGTCGGTGTTCGGCCGCAGCCAGCCTTCTTGGCGGGCGAGGAGGGCGGCCACCCCGGAAGCGTCCACCACCCACCGGGCCCGTCCGCTCGCGGCGGCGCCCGCGGCGTCCTCCCAATCCACCGTCTGCGCGCCCCCGGGCGTCAGCTGCACCGCGCGCACCCGCACCGGGCGGCGCAGTTCCGCGCCCTCGGCCAGCGCGACAGCGAGCACGTGCTCATCGAGCACGGCGCGGTCGACCTGAAAACCCGGCAGGCGCACGTTGTACCCGGGTCCGATCTCGCTGCAGTCGTCCAGGGACTTGGTCGCCGCGCTCATCGACCAGAAGCGCATGCCCTGTTTGGGCAAGTGATGCTCGAGCAAGTGCTCGGTGAGGCCGAGCACCCGGCCGAGAAAAAAGGCGCTGATTTCCACCGTCGACTCGCCGACCCGGCGCTTGAACCGCTCGGAGCGCTCCAGGATCAGGATCCGCAGGTCGCGGTTGCGGCGGCGCAGCAGGCAGGCGGTGGCCGCGCCGGAGAGGGCCCCGCCGATGATGATGACGTCCCAACTGGGAGCGGATTCCGCAGAGGCAGCGTCCGAGATCATCGGTTAGGCGGGGAGAGGAACCGAAGCCAGGCGCAGGCGCCGGCAGAGGGATACCCGGCGCTGGATCCGGCAGGCGAGCCGGAAGACCTGAAAGCGCCACCAAAGGGGCCAGGTCAGGCGGGCGTGGCCGGCCACGATGGCGCTGATGCCCGGCCGCAGATTGAACGGAATCCGGGGCGCCATAAAGACTTCGAAACTGGCATTGTCGTAAAAAGCGGCGATCAATTGGGCGAAAACTCCGGCATGCTTCTTCAAGTGCCGCGTATAGGAGGATTGTTCCCCGCGGGTGAGCCCGCGGCCCTTCGCCTCGGCCCGGGCGATCAATCCCACGGCCTGGCGTGCCGACCACATCGAGACGTAAACTCCGGAGGAGAAGATCGGGTCGAAGAACCCGGCGGCGTCGCCCACCTTGAGCCAGCGCTCGCCGGCAATTTGCCGCCGAAAGTAGCTATAGTCGCTCGTGACGTGAAAGGGCATGACCGCTGCGGCGCCCTGAAACAGCTCGGTCAGCTTGGCCGACCGGGCCACGGCCGCCCGGAAAAGCGCTTCGGGGGTGACCGCCGCCGCCCGCATCGCGGCCACCGTGGTGACCAGGCCCACGGAGGTGCGTTCGGCGTCGATCGGAATCAGCCAAAACCACCCGTCCTCCAAGCGCACCACCACCGTATGGCCGCCGGCCCGTCCGGGCGCCCGGCCGACACCGGTAAAGTGGCTGAAGACCGCCACCCGCTTGGGAAACGGGGAGGGGTCCAATTCCCGGGCTTCCCGGCTGAGCAGCGGATTGTCGCGGCCGCCGGCCTCGACGAGCCACCGGGCGGTCACCGTCTGGCTCCCATTCGGTCCGTCCAACGCGACCTCCTGACGGTCGGGGCCGACCGCGAGGATGCGTGCCCTCGTTTGCAGCCGCACCTCGGCGCCCAGCTCCCGGGCGTGGTCGAGCAGCAAGGCATCGAAGCGGGCCCGTTCCACCTGGTAGGTGCATTGCAGGTTCGGAATCGAACTATCCTGAAAGATGATCTCCTGAGTCGCTTGGCCGTCCGCCGTATGGAACACGGCGCCATACTTCGGCACGAAGCCGGCCTGCTCAATCTTGGGCCAGACGCCGGTCTCCCGCATGATGGCGTTGGCGGCCGGCAGCATGGATTCGCCGATCCGAAAGCGCGGAAAGCTCTCTTTTTCAATCACCAGCACGCGTAGCCCTTTCTGGCGCGCCAGCGCCGCCGCCGTGCTGCCGCCCGGTCCCCCGCCGATCACCAGCACATCGGTATCGCAAGTAGACATCGTCATGAAGGGCCGCCCTTCAATTGGCACAACCCGGAGTTACCCGCAAGCGTTGATCCAGAGTTTCCCTTGCCAGCGCCGGGAATTTTTCGGCCGGGATTGCGTCTCATCCCATGCCTCGCATGCTTTGCCAATGAAGCCTTTCCGAATCGCGTTGCTCTGGGCCGTCGGGCTGGGGCTGGCCGCTGCCGGCGCCCGCGCGCAGGTCCAGGCCTCGCTGGTGTCCGCGGATGCCTCGGTCCAGCCCGGTCGCCCCTTTACGGTCGCCCTCCACTTGGTGCATCAGCCGCATTGGCACACCTATTGGCTGAATCCGGGCACCGGTCTGGTGACTTCGCTGACCTGGAAACTCCCGCCCGGCTGGAAGGCCGGGGACATTCAGTGGCCGGCGCCGAGTGTGCTGACGGACAAGGATCACAACGTGGTCGGCAATGGCTATGATGGCGACTTGCTCCTGCCGGTGACCTTGACGCCCCCGGCCGATCTGCCGGCCGGCACGGCGGTCGACCTCTCGGCCCGGGCCCAATGGCTCATGTGCCAGGATGTTTGCATGCCCGGGAATGCCACCGTCTCGCTTCGCCTGCCGGTGGCGGCCGGAACGCCGGCCGCCGATCCGGCTTGGGGCGCGCCCATTCGGGCGGTCGTGGCCGGTCTGCCCGCGCCGGACGCCGGGTGGCTGGTCGCCGCCCAGCGAATCGGCAAGACGGCGATCCGCCTCACGATCTCGCGCGAGGGCGGAGGCGCGGCGACGCCGGCGAACCTGCATTTTTTCTCCGACGACAACCTCGTCGCTTACGACCAGCCGCAGGCGTTCGCCCGCGACGGCCAGGGCGGATTGACGGCGGATTTGGCGGTTTCCCCCGATGGACCGGCGGACGCCACCGCGCTCCACGGGGTGCTCACGGCCGACCGGGGCTGGCGGTCCGATGGGAGCTTGGCGGGCCTGCGCATCGACGTGCCGCTGGAAACCGCGGTCCCGGCGGGACCAACGGCCGCCGCCGGCGGACTGGCCGCACCGGGCGCTCCGCCGGCGGCAAGCGGCCTCGTGGCGACCCTCGCGCTGGCGTTTCTCGGCGGGCTGATTCTGAACCTGATGCCCTGCGTCTTCCCGGTGATCGGGATCAAGATTCTGGGCTTTGTGAAGCAATCGGGATCGGAGCGCGGGAAAGTGGTGGCCCACGGGCTGATCTTTAGCGCGGGGGTGATTCTGTCGTTCTGGGTGCTGGCGGCGATCCTCGCCGTGCTGCGCCGCGGCGGCGCCCAATTGGGCTGGGGCTTCCAGCTCCAGTCGCCGGTGTTCATCTTCTGCCTGGCGGCCGCGATGCTGATCTTTGGCCTCAATCTGAGCGGGGTGTTTGAGTTTGGCCTGGCGGCGACCGGCGTCGGCGGCGCGTTGCAGACCAAGTCGGGCTATTCCGGCTCGTTTTTCACCGGCGTGCTGGCGACCATGGTTGCCACGCCCTGCAGCGCGCCTTTCCTGGCGCCGGCTCTGGGCGCGGCGCTCGCGCTCTCCTCCGCGGAGTCGTTTCTGGTGTTCACGGCGATCGCGGTCGGCCTATGCACGCCCTATCTGCTGCTTTCGATTTTTCCGGGAGCGGTGAAGGTGCTCCCCCGGCCGGGCGCATGGATGGAAACATTCAAGCAACTGATGGCCTTTCCGCTCTACGCGACGGTGGGTTATCTCCTCTGGGTGCTGGCGGGCCAGGTGCAGGATAGCGCGCTCTTGGACGCTTTCTTCGGCTTGGTCGTCGTGGCCTTGGGCATCTGGGTGTACGGCCGCTGGCGGGCGCCGGGCGCCTCGGCCGGGCGGGCGCGCTTCGGGCTGGTCATGGGTTTGGCCCTGATCGCCGGCGGGGTCTGGACCGGCTGGCCGCGGCCGCCGGAAGCGCTGGATATCGTGTGGGCCAAATGGAGCCCGGAGGCCGTGGCCCAGCTCCGCGCCGACGGCCGCATCGTGTACGTGGACTTTACGGCGCGGTGGTGCGCCACCTGCCAGGCGAACAAGAAAGTGGTGTTCCATTCGACCGAGGTGCTCCGCACCTTCCGCGACAAGCACATCGCCACCTTGCGCGGGGATTGGACGAACCAGGACCCCCAGATCACCGCGGAACTGGCCAAGTATCATTTGAGCGCGGTGCCCTTCAATCAGGTCTGGCTGCCGGGCCAGACCGATCCGGTGCTCCTGCCGCAGCTGTTGAGTCCGGGCATCGTGCTGGGGGCGGTCAACCGGACGAATTGACCCGGGCTATGCTCTCCCGCTGGGCGACTTACCCCAACGCTATATAATATTTTAACGCTATAATAAGTATTAGGTAAATACCCCATATCCCCGGGGTAGGGGTCGGAATTAAGATAGGCCCATGAAAGCCGGTCAGCGCCGAAAGAGGGCTAATGTTTGTATTCGGATTATTATACAGTCGGACGGATGCTATAGTAAGAACCAATGGGCGCCAACCGAAAGTTTTTCCGGCGGTCCGCCAATGGACTGGCCTAGCATCCGAGAGCAAGGGAGCCCACCATGAGGCCGGGCGACGTCAGGGATGAGGACGATTTGTCCGCGCTGGCTTCGCGGATCGAGCAGGCGGAGACCCGGACCGAGCAAGCCGAGGCGCGCACCGACCAAGCCAAAACGCGGATCGAACAGGCCGAGACTAGGACCGCACTGGCGGAAACGAGGACCGAGCAAGCCGAAGCCCGCACCGAACAGGCCAAGACCCGCACGGAGCACGCGGAAGTTCGCACCGAGCAGGCGGAAACGAGGACTGAGCAGGTAATTCGGGAATCGGAGTTGAGATACCGCCGCGTCTTCGAGGCCGCCAACGACGGCATCCTGATCCTGGACGCCGACAGCGGCCGAATCCGCGACGTGAACCCTTATCTGATGAAAATGCTCGGCTTTTCCCACGGCGAGCTGGTGGGCACCGCCATCTGGGAACTGGGGCCGTTTCGGGACATTGTCGCCAATAAAGCGAAGTTCGACCTGCTGCACCAGCAGGGGTATTGCTGCGCGGAGAATTTGCCGATGGAAACGAAGGAGGGCGGCAAGATCGCGGTGGAATTTGTGAGCCAGGTCTACGCGGCGGGCCCCTGCAATCTGATCCAATGCACGGTCCGGGATGTCACCGCCCGCAAGCGGACGGAGGGACAAATTCGGGCGCTGAATGAGGAGCTGGAAGGCCGGGTCGCCGAGCGCACAGCGCAGCTGCAATCGGCGAACGAAGAACTGGAGGCCTTTAGTTATTCAATTTCCCACGACCTGCGCCGGCCGCTGCGCCATATCCTGGGCTTCGCGGCCTTGGTGAAGGCCGACCCCGCCCTGGCGCTGTCGGAGACCAACCGCGGCCTTCTGGCGACCATCACCGAGGCCGGCGAGCGCATGGGAAAAATGATCGACGACCTGCTGGCCCTGGCGCGGCTCGGGCAGTCCGAGATGCAAAAGACGGAGGTCAACCTCGACGAACTGGTCCGGCAGACAGTGGGCGAATTTCAACGCGAGACGGCGGGGCGCGCGGTGGTCTGGCGGCACGCGGCGCTGCCGACAGTCTGGGGCGACCGCTCCCTGCTCCGCCTGGTGCTTGAGAACCTCGTGGCCAATGCGGTCAAGTTCACGGCGGGTCGGGAACCGGCCCAGATTGAGATCGGCTGCCTCCCGGGCGCGGGCGCGGAAACGGTGATTTTCGTGCGGGACAATGGCGCCGGATTTGACCCGCGGTTCGCCGAGAAGCTCTTTGGCATTTTCCAGCGGCTGCACCGGTCCGACGAGTTCGAGGGGACGGGGGTCGGACTCGCCAATGTCCGCCGGATCATTCGGCGTCATGGGGGCCGCACCTGGGCGGAAGGATCCGTGCAGGGCGGTGCGGCATTTTTCTTTTCGCTTCCGTACCGGGCGCCCGGCGCCGGCGCGGATTGCTCCGGCTTATGAATTTGCTGCCGCTGCTCCGGGGGCCCGACCTCCAGATCCTGCATTTGGAGGACGACCCGCACGATGCCACGCTGGTGCAATCCACCCTGGCCGCCGCCAGCGTCGGGTGCATCGTGACCCGAGTGCAGACGCGGGCGGAATATGCGGCCGCCCTGGATCGCGGGGGCTTCGACCTGATTCTTTCGGACTATTCGCTGCCGGGTTTCGACGGCCTGTCGGCGATCGCCCTGGCCCGAGAACGGCGGCCGAATACGCCGGTGATCCTCGTTTCCGGCACGCTGGGCGAGGAGCTGGCGATCGAGTCGCTGAAGAGCGGGGCGACGGACTATGTCCTGAAGCAGCGCCTGTCCCGCCTGGCCCCGGCGGTGCGCCGCGCGATGCAGGAGGTCGCCGCGCGGGCCGAGCGCGTGCGGCTGGAGGCGCAATTCATCGAGGCCCAGAAAATGGAGGTGATCGGCCAGCTCGCCAGCGGGATCGCGCATGACTTCAACAATATCCTGGCGGTGATTTTTGGGTACAGCGACCTGATCATCAGCGAATTGGGCGCGGACAGCCCCTCGGGCAAACATGCCTACGAGATTCGGCACGCCTCGGAACGGGCGGCGGGATTGACCCGCCAGCTGCTTGTTTTCAGCCGCAAACAGAAGGTGCTTCCAGTTGTGCTCGACCTCAATGAGGTCGTGCAGAATCTCGAGGGAATGCTGCGGCGGCTGATCGACGAGAATATCGAGCTGACGATTGTGCCGGGCGATCACCTGGGACGCATCCGGGCGGACGCCGGCTACCTCGGGCAGGTGGTGATGAATCTGGTGGTCAATGCGCGCGATGCCATGCCGAGCGGAGGTCGGCTCACGATCGCGCTGGGCAATATCACGCTGGCGGCTCCGACCGAGGGCGCGCGGGGCGGCCCCGCGGGAGACTACGTGATGCTGCGGATCACGGACACCGGCACCGGGATGGAGCCCGAGGTCAAAGGACGACTCTTCGAAGCCTTTTTCACCACCAAGACAGCGGGCAAGGGCACGGGCCTGGGCCTGGCGACCTGCCAAACCATCGTCCAGCAGTGCGGCGGACATATCCGCGTGCAGAGCGAGGTGGGAGTGGGCTCGTCCTTCACCGTGTGTTTCCCGCGGGTTTTCCAGCCGTTGGCCGAGACGGCGCGCCCGGATGTTTCCCGGCCGCTGCGCCGGGGCACCGAGACGCTCCTGGTGGTGGAGGACGAGCCCTCCGTGCGCCAGCTGGCCTGCAGCGTCCTGCAGTCTCTGGGCTACGAGGTGCTTTCCGCCTCCAATGGCCAGGATGCTCTGCACGTCGCCCGGGAGCATGGCGGATCCCGGATCAGCCTGGTGGTGACCGACGTCGTGATGCCACTGATGGGCGGCAAAATGATGGCCGATTGGCTGCGGGCGCTTCATCCCAATCTCAAGATCCTATTCACCTCTGGCTACACCGACGAGGCCATCGCCAGCCAGGGCGGGCGGGAGCCGGGAATTGAGTTTCTCCCTAAGCCCTATTCCCCCTCCATGCTCGCAGACAAAGTCCGCGCGATGCTGGACACGAGGCCGGAAGAGGCGGGGCGTTAGAACCATGAGCGTCTTGTCCATCCGCCACCGGCTGGTGTGCAACGGGAGGAGGCGCCGCGGATCTTCTGGCCGCCGTACTCAGGTGGACGGGCCGGCGGCCTTGACGGGGCTGGGGCGCCCGGATCCATCGTCCAAGTCGCGGTCGAAGGCCCGGGGCGCGTTCGGCGCGCCGGTCGCGCTGGCCGGCTGGGCCCAAAGCCGGCGCAGCTCCTGCGGCGTCAGCCAAACGGCTGGCCGGAATTTCTCGCCCGCGGCATAGTCGAGCAGCGAGCGGCGCAGTTGCTGGGTGCCGATTCCGGCCTGGGGATTCAGCAGATCGATGGCGCAGACGAGCAGCGAACCGGAGCCGACGCGGCATTCGAAGATCACGCCCAGGCGCCAGTCGCGGTTCCAATCATCGATCGCCGCGACAATCGGCTGCAATTCATCGGGCGCGCTGGAGAGGTTGATGGAGCGGACGTTGTCGATGAGGGGCGTCCATTGCCAGTCGCAGTTCATTTCGGTCGGAAACTCTGCCAGGGCCGGATGGCCCGCATCGCAGGCCAGCCCCAGCATCGCATCGAAGCGGGGCGCCGGATTGCGCGGCGGCCGGACGGTCATTTGGATATTCCAAAAGACCGGCACTTTTTTCATCGGCGGGCAGGTCGCCGGATCGAGCGCCGAGGGGCTCGGAACGTAGAGCACCTTGCCGCCGGCCGCCAGCGCGCCTTCGGCTGCGGACCAATCGCTCGTCAAAATGACGCCGGCCGGCGCGGCCGGGTCGACCTGCGCCGGATACAGCCAGAAATTCCAATCATTCTCGGCCTCGGATCCCGGCAGCCCGACGACGAGTTTGTAGGCGGCCGGCGCGGGCAGATTGGCCAAGCCGGTGTTGACCCGCCCCAAGGGAATATTTTTGCCGACGGGGATGTCCCGGACGGCCCATTGCCCGCCGGCGACCTGCTGGCCCGCGGCGTTCACGATCTTCCACTGGGGGGTCGCGGCGGCGAGCGGGGCCGCGCTGAAATTGTAAATCTCCACTTCGGCGTTGAGCGACTCGGCGGTCGTGAAAATCCGCTGGCGCAGGCGCGCCAGGGGCACGACCGGGCTGTTGAAGCGGCGAAACTCCGCGGCGCTCACGTAGCTCTTGGGTCTCCAAAATGCGTCGACGACCCCGATCAGGGCCGTGCCCTGGCCGAGATAGTCATGCAAATCGAGGAGCTGGAAGCCGGCGAGGCCAGGGGTGCGCAGGTTGGCCTCGATTTCTTCCTTGTAGCACTCGAGCTGGAAGCGGCCGGAGGCTTGCGCGAAGCGGTGGTCGTAGCGGAGCACGCCCTGTTCGGCGGCGATCTCCCGAAAGATATGATAGTTGCCCGGCTGCAGGTACCCGGTGAACTCGTCGATGACGTCGAAATCCGGGTAGGCGCACCATTGGCCGACCTCATGGGCGAGGACCGGGAGGTGGACAGTTTCGAGCGCCGCGCGAAAATCCCGGCCGAACCAGCCGGAGGCGTTGCGCAATTCGCCGTTGCCGAAGCGCACCAAGGAAGCGTACTGCGCTCCGCCGGTCACCTGGGCCGGGCGGTCCCAGCCGGTGCCGGCCGAGTACAGCCGCCGCGGATCCAGCGCGTAGCAGGCGGCCGCCCACTGGGGCGTCACGGCGGAGTAGTTGCCGGCCGGCTCGTTGCTGGGGGAGAGCAGAATGAAGGACGGGTGATTGCCGAACGCACGCAGGAGGCGCGGGGTCTCGGCGGCGAGCTGTTCGGTGTAAACGCTGCCCGGATTGAAGGGGCACCACATGCCGCACTCCGGCTGGAGAAAAAAGCCCAGCTCGTCCGCCGCGGCGAAGGCCGCCTCCGGCGGGCACCACGAATGAAAGCGGATGCCGTTCAGCCCGTAGTCCTGGCAGACCCGGATGATCTGTTTCCAGGAGTCAACGTCCGTGGGCGGATAACCTGTTAAGGGAAAGTCGCCGCCAAAATGGGTGAGGCGCAGGTTGATCGGGTGGCCATTGAGGAGCAGATCCTTGTCCGCGTGCGTGATCTCGCGCAGGCCGAAGGTCAGCGCGCGCTCGTCGTCGGCCCCGCCGCCGCGGAGGGTGACGCTGAGGCGTTGCAGCACGGGGTGAAACTCATCCCAGTTCTGCGCGTCGGCCCCGAGCGCAACCACGATGCTCCCCTCGCCGCCGGCCCGGCCCCAGGTGGCGGGGACGGTCTGGTCCCCAGCCGCCAGGGTGCCGGCGCCCGCTTGGCCCGTGGCATTGCCGATCGTCACGTGGAGGCGGACCGATTGGTGGGCGACATCGGGAAAAGCCTGCGCGTCCTCGATCCACACCGGCGTCGTGGCCTGCAATTCGACACGCCCGGTGATGCCGTTCCAGGCCGCGCCGAGGGCGTCGGACAGGCTATGGCTGTCCACCGCATGGCCGTCATTTTTCGGATCGACCACCAGGCGCCGGTTGTCGACGCGGATCGTGAGGCGATGGGAGCCCGGCGCCAGCAGGCCGAGATCGGACTCGTGGGGAGCCACCAGGCTGCGATCCGGCGCGAAGGCATGATCGTCCACCCACACCGTCGTCTCCCAATGTGGGTGCTCGAGAAACAGAACCACGCGGCGCCCGGCCCAGGCGGGTGGAATGTCGATCTGGCGCTGATACCAGGCGACGCCGAGATAGTGGCGCGGCGGCTGCGCGAGGAACGGCACCTCGACTTGGCCCGGCTGGGAAAACTTATCCCGCAGCGCCGCCGGCTGGAGCTTCCACCAGGCATCCCCCAGGGTCAGCACCCACGGGGTCGAAAGGCTGATTGGGTCGCCATAGTTCTGCGCCTGCAGGATACCTGGCAGGCGGATCGTGCCCGGCAGATCGCGCCGGAACCAGCCGGCGGCGATGCCGTCGCCGGGCGGGAGCGGGGGAGCGCCGGGGCCGCCGACGGCGAGCGTGCGCTGCTCGGCGCTGGGATCGAGCGCGAACTGCCAATCGCCCGCGAGGGAGATCGGGAGTTCGGCGGCTCGGGCCGCGCCCACCGCCGCGAAGGCGAGCGCCAAGATCAGAAATTGATATCGCATAAGTCGGGGGTTTCCAGGGCGGCGGCCGGACGGCCGGGAATTGGCGGATTCATCTCCGGCCCAATCCGGAGGGGACGCCAGCTGAAAAATAGCCGCGCTGGGATGGCCATCTACGCCGCGACCGGATCGGTGGGCGCCGGCGGCGGGCGGAGCTGAATCAGAATATTCGCTAGGGTGATCAGGCCGCCGCCCAGGAGGAGATTCGAGGTGGCCGTCTCATTGGGGTAGACGATGCCGGCCCAGCGGGAAAACAGCGCGGGCAGGCACAGGGCCAGCAGCGAGCCGAAGATGGGTTCGACGCAGTAGACCAGTCCCGCCTCGGTCGGAGTGATCTTCGGCTGCCAGGCGTTCATGAGCGAGAAGGAGCCCATGGTGCAAAAAATCGTGAGGATGAGGGTCAGCCCCACCCAGGGGCCATCGGTCCATGGCGCGGCGAGGGCATGCGCACTCGGCGCCGCGGCCAGCGCCGCGACTGTGAAGACCGCCGCCTCGGCGCCAAACATCACCAGCGTGATCGCCCGCGGGCGGTTGCCTTCATAGGCCCGGTTTCCGAGGCTGAGGATTTGGCCCATGAAAAAGACCGAAGAGAGCAGGGTTTCCCACTCGCCGCGGCCCAGGTGCATGGCGCGCCAGTCGAAGCGCCCGAGGAGGGCGACGCCCCAGAGCACCAGCAGGCAGCTGATCACGGTCGTGGTTGTCGGCCAGCACCGGCTGCGCACCGCCAGATACAGGGGAATCAGGATGGCGTAGAACTGCGTCAGAAAGGCCGAGGTGGACGCGGCCGTGAACCGCAGGCCGTCGATCTGCAGCATCATGCCCACTGCGCCGAAGCCGCCGATGATCAGGCCCTGTTTCCATTCTCCGCGCATGAGGCGGCCGCGGGTGCCAGAGGCGGGCGTGGCCGCGCGCCTGGGCCATAGGGCGAGGAGGAAGAAGGCCAGCACGAAACGCGGGGCGACCGCCATCGTGGTCAGGTAGCCGCCCCTGGCCTGGGGCTGGAGCCGGCCCAGCGTCAGGACGACCGCCTTGATCACCGGAAAGCTGAGGCCCCAGTAAAAATTGGCGATCAGGAGCATGCCCAGCGCCCGCAGACGCGGATTGGTCGGTGCCGGGCCGGGCGGCGGGCGCTCACTCATCGTCTTCCGGACGATCGCCGCGATTGGCCGGCAGGTTGTCGGTCAGAAAGCAGTAGTAGAGCATCAGCCACCAGGACCACGAGACGCGGTAAAGGAGCAGCGGCAAGAGGAGCGCGCCGCTGCCGGCCAGCAGCAAGGTCGCTGTCGCCCCCAGCACGCCAGCCCCGTAGAGAATGATGACCGGCACGACGAAGCCGAAGGCGGTGAAAGAGTAGTTCACGACGAAGGGCCCCAGGAAGGCGCCATCGCCCCGGTCGAAGACCAGGCCGCAGCGCGGACAGGCTTCATCGACGCGAAAGCGGCGGCCAGCCCGGGCCCGAATGGGCTCGCCGCAATTTGGGCACTGGTTCCGCAAGCCGCGGACGAGAATCTGGCCGCGGGTGACGCTCACGCCGCCGCCACGGGCGTGGGGGTCAGCTTTAGGTCCCGCTGCAAGCCCTGGTCCTTGCTCGGCTTCCAGATGAACTGGTCCACAAAGTAGTGATGGCAGGGGAAGCCCAGGAAAAACGCGCCGAGCAGCGTGTCGCTGTACACCGTGCCGAAGAGATGCACCCGGCCGATCAGCGTCGGAGTGAAGCATTGGTGCACTCCGTCATACACCTGAATGCTGCAGCCAAACCCGCGGACCAGGAGGCCGAAGGCCACTGCCGAAGCGCCGAAGATGAAGACATTCTTGGACAGGACGGCCGCGATCCCATGCTCCTTGGCCTGGGGATTGTTGCGGAACCGGTTCTGCTGGTGGCAGTACACGAGGACGTGGTACTGGATGTCGTGGTAGATCGTGACGAAGGCGCTGAAGGTGATCAGGGGGGCGGTCAGGACCGACTGCGAGAAACAGACGACAATGTGGAGCGGCAGGACGGCCAGAAACAGCAGCAGCTTCGGCACATTCAGCGGTTCGCCCCGCTGGACCCGGCCGAACTCCCGCGCCACGAAGCCGCCGATCAGGCCGGTCAGGGCAAACGCAGCGGCGCCGATGACCAAGTACTCCCAGCTGATGACGCCCAGACCGCCCGCCCGGATGGCCGCCCAGGACGGCAGCGGGGCCAGTTGGGGGCTCAGCCCGAAAGCCTGGCGGCTCTCCGGATGGCGCAGAACGAAGACGACGAACGGGAGCATGAGGCCCAGGTGCATGAGCAGGCCGTCCTTCCGGGCATTTTCCTTCGCCCGTTCGCCGTTCTTCACTTGATAGAGGCGCATGAACCCATAGTGCTGCCGGACGACGTGCCAGTACGCCCAGATGCCGACCGCCAAAATGAAGACATTGAAGGGCAGCATGTAGCGGTCGACGCCGGCTTGAAACAGCGCGAAGCAGACCAGGAGCACCGCCGGCCCGGCCACGAGCCACAGCAGGCTGCCGAGCAGGAAGCCGCGCCGGGCTTGGAATTCCCGCTTATCGAGATAGGTCCGCAGGTACGTGCCGAAGAAATGCGGCGTGTCCAGAAAGGTGATGAATAGCACATAGATCAGGAGCATGTCCCAGCCCAGGCTCGCGTGCATGAAAAAGACCCCGTAGCCGGCCAGCGCCCCGCCGATGAAAGCGGCCAAATCCACGCGCCGGCCCACGATCCAATTGGTGCTTGTTCGCGTCATGAAAATTGAGTCCAGGGATAGGCGAGGGGTCCGGGTGTTTCAAGTTAATCCACGAAGACGATCACCGCCGAGACGTTGTCCGAGCCGCCGCGGCGCAGCGCCAGCCCCACCAGATCCCGCAGGATCGCGTCGGGCGCCTTGCTTTGGTGGATCAGCGCGGCGATCTCGTCGTCGCGGACATGGTTGGTGAGCCCGTCGGTGCAAAACAAATAGCGGTCCAACGAGCGCAGCGGCACGGTCACGAGGTCCACTTGGAGGGCCTCCGCCGGACCCAGGCAGCGGGTGAGCGCGTGGCGATCGGCAAAGGACCGGCGCAACAGGTCCGTCAGGCCGAGGCTCCGCCGGGCCTCCCGCTCCACGGTGTGATCGTCGGTCAGCTGGGCAAACCGGCCCTCATGCCAGGCATAGGCCCGCGAATCGCCCACGTGCGCGATCACCGCGCGGTCGCCGCGAAACGAGCCGAACGTGAGGGTGGTGGCGATGCCGGTGGCCGGGCTCACCGTTCGCCCGAGGGCGGCGACGGCCCGATTGGCGGTCTGCACGATGGGCACCAACTGCGGCTCGTCCTCCCGTCCCAGCGCGTGAAACGAGGCGAAGACCGAGTCATGCGCGGTCTGCGCGGCGTCCCCGCCGAAGGGCATTCCGCCGACGCCGTCGGCCACGCCAAAAATCAGCGCCCGATCATCGAACAGGCAGCGATCTTCGTTGCGGGTGCGCACCTTCCCGATGTCGGACAAGGCGGCGGCGCGAAGCTGGAGCATGGAGGTTTCCGTTCCATGACCCTAGCCCGAATATTCCATGAAGCACGGCGAATCTTGTCCAAAATGTCAGGCAGAATGGGCCTCGATCTCCCTCGATGGCCTGAAAAGGCCACCTTCGGTCGATCTCGGCCCATTCTGCTCCGACATTTTGGACAATCTTCTGCCGTGTTCACGAAATATTCGGGCTAGCTCCCGGCGGTGCCGGACGGAAAGCGCAAAAGCGCGGGCCCGATCGGCCCCGTCACCAGGCGAGGCTGACGAGGGGAAAGCGCGCCTGCAGCATGCCGCCGGCGTTTTCCCCGGCGAGGGGTGAAATCGGCGCGCAGAACGCGTCGAGCCGCAGCCCGTGGACCAAGTCTTGGGTATAGAGGGCGCACGGGGCCAGCAGCGGGCCCTTGCCCAATTCCGGGCCCAAATCGCGGGCCGTCCGGTCCGGCCGGTTGCTCACGTTGAAAGTATCCATCTGCACCGCCGGGTTCTGCTGGGCGGCGGCGACCTCGGGCTCGGCCGAGGCGTCGATTTTCAGGGGGCCGACCGGGATGGGCGCCACCAAAGCGCGGATCGCGGCCGGAGTGGTGGGATGATAGGCAAACGCCTTGATCGGCTCTTGGGCGATCGGGGTGGGAGCGGAACCAGTCGGGGGCTCGTCGGCCAATACGGCCGAGACGACCACAAACCCGACCAAACAAGGCCAGGATGCGAGTTTCATGAAGCTTTAGACGCCTGTTCCGGACAGGAGTTTCACCAGAACCTTCGCATTTCGGCCGTTTTCCTCATAAACTTTGAGGCGGGCCTCGGGCAGAATCTCGTTGGTGGCCTCCTCAAACCCGCAAACCTTGCTGAAGAAGCCAAAGGTTTGAGTCGAAAGGGCGAGCACTTTGGTGACGCCGCGCTCCTTGGCCTGCAGGCAGGCATATTCCACCATCTTCTGGCCGATGCCCCGGTTGTGATAGAAAGGCATGACATAGAGCGAGCCGATCTCGGCCACCTGCGGGTCCTCGGCAAAGAAGTAGAGCGTGACGCAGGCGATGATGTTCTCGTCGATCTCGAACACGTAGAACTGGTCGATATTCTTCTCGATCGCCTGGAGGGTGCGATGGACCAGCTCCTCCCGGCCGACCGCCTTGCGCGTGAAATTGTAGATGATCCGCACGTCCCGTTTCGTCGCCTTGCGGATCTGCTGGTATTCGTTGCCATAGACGAGCGAGCCGACCCCTTCGTTGGAGAAGATCTCGTTGAGGAGCCCGTCGAAGATCCGTCCGTCCAGGACGTGGACCCGGGGAGTGCCGCTCTCGATTGCCTTCACCGCGTGCACCGCCTTGCTGAGGCTCGATTCGCCGATTTTCTCCGGGTGGCTTTTCAGAAGATCCCGCACCGCGTCAACCGCGATTTCCCGCCGGATCTCCCCGTCGATTTCCAGACCGGCCTGCGGCGCGAGGAAAATGATCTTGGTGGCCCGAAGACCCTCAGCCAGCTCGGCCGCGAGCAGGTCGGAATTGACCCGCAGCGACTTGCCGTCCGGGCCGAAGGCGAGCGGCGAGACCAAGGGCACCACCTGCTGGGCGATGAGTTCGCTCATCAGCTCTTTGTCGATCCGCTCCACCTTGCCCGTGAACTGCTGGTCGATCCCCTTGATGATGCCGACCGGGAGCGCCCGGACCGCGTTGGTGATAACGGCCTTCAGGGAGTTCTGGGTCAGCCCCTCCAGGATCAGATGGGAAATGCGGGAGGAGGCGCGCACCGCCAGGTCCAGCGTCGCCGCGTCGGTCGGCCCGGTGCCGTCCGCGTTGCTGATCGCGACCGCGCGCAAGGCCGCCAACTCCTGGAGCTGTTTGCTGATCCCGTGCACGAGGACGAGGCGGATGCCCAGGCTGCGCAGCACGGCGATATCGACCAGGATGTTCCCGAAGTTCTCATCGGCGACGATCGAGCCATCGATCGCGATCACGAAGATCTGGCCCTGAAACCGCGGCACATACTTCAGGATCCCGCGCAAGTCCGTCGGTTTAATGACCGTGGCCTGGGCGGCGGAGCCGGCGGGCGGGGGAGGAGAGGCGGGGCCTTGGCTCATGGCGTCAGCGGAGTTGTCGGGGAAGGGCAGCCGGGCGTCAATGCACTTGCACGCTCCAGGTTTTGGAGCGCCGCGCGCCGGCGAGCGTGAACTGGTAGGTGCCCGGATCCAACGATCCGCCGGGCACGGTCAAACGCACGATGTTCGCGCGGCTGCGCGCCGCCAGGCCGCTGGGCAGCGTTTCGAAATCGGTGACGATCACGATCTGGGTGCCCTTGAGATAAAGGCGGGCGCCCGCGAGCTGCGCGGTCACCTGGTCCAGGGTGCAATCGAATTGGATCGTGTACGGCTCGGTCCCATCGGCCGCGCCGGCGGCGGCGACGGCGCCCACTTCGCCGGGCAAGAGCGGGGGCGCCACAAAGGTGGCGCGCAAATCGGACGGCAGGCCGCCCGGCGCCACGGCTACCGGCGAAGGCACCGTCCGGCCGTCGGCCGGCCGCGAGACCTGGAGGGTCACGCGTTTTTCGTAGCCGGCCTGTGCGTCGCGGATCCGCTCTTTCACATCCTGATACGGCTGGACCGATCCCACCTTGCGGTAGTGCAGGGTGAGGTAGGTATAGGGGACGATGAAGGCGATCATGACGACTACGATCACCTTCATCGGCCAGGGCTGGCGGGTCTGGGACATCCGGGAGGGGCACCGTAAGGGGAGGCGCTGGGGTGGCAATGGCGAATGGGAAGGCAATCCTGAGTCGGCTTGGAAAAGGGAATGCCTCTCCGGGCGCCGAACGTCCGAGCACCCGGTCGCCCTCCGAGGCATCCCCTTTTCCAAGCCGACTCAGGATTGCGGGAAGGAGGTGGGCGGAAATAAAATTGCCCGGGGTGCGCCGGGGTGCTTGATTGGCCGGCTCAATGAAACTCTGGTCGCAGTATTTTATCCCGACGCTGAAGGAAAGCCCGGCGGACGCCGAAATCGCTTCCCACCGCCTGCTGATCCGGGCGGGCCTCGTGCGCAAGATCGGCGGCGGCCTCTACACTTTCCTGCCGCTCGGCCTGCGCGTGATGCAGAAGCTCTCCCAGCTGTGTCGGGAGGAGATGGAACGGGCGGGCGCGATCGAGCTGCAAATGCCGCACCTGCACCCGGCCGAGTCCTGGCAGCAGGGGCCGCGCTGGGCGGCGGCGCGCGAAATCATGTACCGGGCCGACGGCGCGGGCGCGGGCAAGCGCGGGCCGGCCGAGCCCGAATACGTGCTCGGGCCGACCCACGAGGAGATCATCACCCCGCTGGTGAAGGCGGAGATCACCAGCTACCGCGATCTGCCGAAGAACTTTTTCCAGATCGGCACCAAGTTTCGCAACGAGATCCGGCCGCGTTACGGCCTGATGCGGGCGCGGGAATTTGTGATGAAGGACGCCTACTCCTTCGACGTCGACGAGGCCGGGGCGATCCGCAGCTACCAGGCGATGAAAACCGCCTATGCGAAATTCTTCAGCCGGGCGGGCCTGAAGGCCGTCGCGGTTGAGGCCGACACCGGCGTCATGGGGGGCAGCTATTCCCACGAGTTCATGGTGCCGGCCGAGGTGGGCGACGACGATGTCGTCTATGGGGAATCGAGCGGCTATGCCGCCAACCGCGAAAAAGCGACGAGCGGTCTCTTGCCCGCGAACTGGGCCGACCCGGCGCCGACCGGCGCGGTGGAATCCTTTCCCACCCCGGGGGCGGTCACGATCGCGGCGCTGGAAGCCCCGCCGTATGCGGTGCCGGCCGACCGGCAGTTCAAGACCCTGATTTACATCGGCGATGGCAAACCCTTCGCCGTCGTGCTGCGCGGCTGCGACGAATTGGAGGAGGCGAAGCTGGGAGCCCTGGGCTTCACCGTCTGGCGGGCGGCGACTCCGGAAGAGATCATCCCGGTCATGGGCGCCCGGCCGGGCAGCCTGGGCGTCGTCAGAGGGTCGATTCGGGACCGGGCGGCTTTGGCGGGCATTTTCGCGGACCACGCGATCCGCCTGGTGGGTAACGGGGCGACCGGCGCCAATCAGGACGGGGTGCACCTGCGCCACGTCAATGTCGCCCGCGATCTGGATTTGACCAAATTTGGGCATTTCCGGCGCGTCCGGGCGGGCGAACCCGATCCGACGACGGGCGAACCGCTCAAGATCGGCCGGGCCATTGAAGTGGGACATGTCTTCATCCTGGGCACGAAATACTCCGATTGCTTCGGCGCGGTGTACACCGATGACCAAAAACAGAACCATCCGATGGTGATGGGCTGCTACGGCATCGGCCTTAGCCGCACGCTGCAGGCCTGCATCGAGCAGAGCCATGACGCCGATGGCATCCTCTGGCCCTGGGCAATTGCTCCATTTCAAGTTCTTGTCTGTGTGCTGGATCCGCAGGTGCCGGAGGCGGCGGATTTGGCGCGCAAGCTGGCCGAAGCGGCGGAACGGGCCGGGGCGGACGTCCTCGTCGACGACCGGGCGGAACGCCCGGGGGTCAAATTCAAGGACGCCGATCTGATCGGCATACCCTTGCGCATCACGATCGGGGGCCGGGGCCTCAGGGAAGGGATTGTCGAAATGAAGTGGCGCGCGCAGAAGGAGAGTAGTAAGGTCCCGCTGGGCGAAGCGGAGGCGCGAGTCGCTGCCGCCGTCGCCCACGCCGGGCCCGCTCCTGCATGAGATTTTCGCACGCCAAGACCAACCCCCTCGCCCAACCGCAGGCCGCCACCGAGCTGCAGGTCGAAGGCGTTTGGCGCGTGGTGGTGCTGAACGACCCGGTCAATCTCATGTCCTACGTGGTCCTGGTGTTCAAAAAGGTCTTTGGCTTTGACGAAACCACCGCCCGCAAGCATATGCTGGAGGTCCACGAACGGGGCCGGTCGGTGGTCTGGAGCGGCCTGAGGGAAAAGGCCGAAGCATACGCATTCACCCTGCAACAATGGCATTTGACGGCCGTCCTCGAACCCGATGAAGCGCATTGAGGTCAGACTCAGCCTGCCGGTGGTGGCGCCCCTATTGGATGTGATCAAGGGCCTGGCCGGCGACTTGAAGAGCCTGCCCGCGGTGCCGGATGCCCTGCCGGCGGTGGACCCGGATCTCACCGAGGCCTGGACGGCGGAGCTCCTGAGCAGCCAGCACGCGGATGTGAACGTCCTGCTCTCGCTCTTCGGGGAGGAGTTTTTCACCGACGGGGTCGTGCATTTCGACCAGACCAACGCGGAGGCAATCGCACGGGCCTGCTCGGCCGTGCGCCTGCGGGTGCGCGAGCGCTACCTGAAGCCGCTGGGGGACGAGGCCTTGGAGGCGGGCGAGGTTGAGCTGGCGCAATTGCCCGATCCGGTACGCAAAGCGTTCATGTGCTATCTCTTCCTGGCGACGATTCAGGAGCTGATCATCCAGCATCTGGATGAGAGCATCATTGAATCCTAATAGCATTTGACGGGGGGTGGGGAGCGGCTAGGGTGGCTGCCGACACCCTGCAGTGTTCGAGGTGCTTTCAATAATAAGCTCTTTGCCTTAGATTCCTTCTGGGAGCCGAAACCGACGCGCAAGCTGCTAGGCCGTAAACCGGAAAGCAAACGGCGCGGCGGAGGCGCCCACCTTAACATAAAAAGGTCCTGAGCCTTTGGGCGCACGGCACAGGCGGGGTGTCACTTATTTTTCCGCGTCGCCGATCCGTTCCAGCCTTCCCCCTCCATGAGTTCGCAAGAGTTTAATGCGTTGCACATCATCCACGTGGCGGCGGCGCTGATGCTGATGGGCTACACCTTCTTTGCCTTCGCCGCCCCGCCGGAACGGAAGCGGCACGTCCTGACGATGACCGGCATCGCCGCGCTCCTCATGGCGCTGACCGGGCTGCGGATGTGGCAGTCCCAGTTCAATTTCGTATTCGCCGGCTGGGTGATCGTGAAAATCGTCTGCTGGCTGGGCATCGCCGCGATCGGCGGCGTGGCCTTTCGGCGCCGCGAGCAGGCGAGCCTCCTGGCGGCCCTCACCCTGATTTTCGCGGTGCTGGCGGTGACGATGGCCTATCTGAAGCCATTCTGAGCCCCCGCCGGCGGCGACGGTTTTTCGTTGGCGTGACCTGCCCCCTCCGCCCTGAATGGGCCCATGGAAACTTCCTCCCCGCCCGTCCGCGCGGCGGCCGACGCGCTTTGCGGCGTCTGGGTTGATCCGGCGGGGGAGGTCCGCCTATCGGTCGCCACCGCCGCCGGCGGGCGCGAGAACCGGGCGGAGACCTTCCGGCCATTCGCCTGGCTGGGCGGCGGGGCCGCCGAACGGGCGGCGGGCCCGGGGGTAGACGTTGAGCGGCTGGGCGGGACCGGACCGTTCCAATATCTGGCCCACGCTGAGTCGGTGGCGGCCTTCGACCGTCTGATCGATGCGACCAAGGGTCCGGGGGCGTTCGATGCTATCCGGCCGCTGGAAGCCCAGTTTCTCCTCCAGCGCCGGTTTCGCCTGTTTCGCGACCTGGCGTTTGGCCAGCTGCGCCGGTGCCAGTTCGACATCGAAACGGATTCCGAGGACGGCTCCTTCAGCCGGGCGGGCCGGCCCGGGGACCGGGTGCTCGCGATCGGCCTGCGGATGGGCGGTCGCAATCGCCTGCTGCTCCTCGAGGAGCCGACCGATGCGGGCGAAAAACGCCTGCTGCTGGCCTTCAACGCCGCCCTGGCCGAGTGGGATCCGGACGTCATCGAAGGGCATAACCTATTCCAATTCGACCTGGACTACCTGCGCCAGCGCGGCCGGCGGCTGCGGGTGCCCAGCGCGTGGGGCCGGTTCGGCCAGAGCGCCTCCTTTCGCAACGCCCGGCTCAAGGCGGCGGAGCGGTGGATCGATTTTCCGCGCTGCGACCTGCCGGGCCGGGCGGTGGTCGACACCTACCTGCTGGTGCAGCTCTACGATATCACCGCCCGCGAAATGTCCTCCTACGGGCTCAAGGCGGCGGCGGTGTATTTTGGGCTCACGCCCGAGGACGGGGCGGGCCGCACCTATTTGGCGGGCAATCAGATCGCGGAAACCTTTCGGACCGACCGCGCGCGCTTCTGCGCGTACCTGGAAGACGACCTGCGGGAGACCCAGGGCCTGGGGGACATCCTGCTGCCCACGTATTTCGAGCAGGCGCGGGCGTTCCCGATCCTCCTGCAGGATGCGATTCTCCGGGGCACCACGGCCAAGATCGACCTGCTCTTCCTCGAGGAATACTACCATGCGCGCCAAGCCTGCCCGGTCCCGCCGGAGGTGCATCCTTTCGAAGGCGGCTACACCAAGAGCTTTCAGGACGGAGTGTTCCGGCATGTGCTGCATTTCGACGTGGCCTCGCTGTACCCGAGTCTCCTGCTGGCGATGGGCCGCAACCCGCGGAGCGATTCTCTCGGCGTTTTCATTCCGCTGCTCAAGTCGCTGCGCGACTACCGGCTCAAGTTCAAGCTGCTGGCCCGGTCCGCGCCGACGGCGGAGGAGCGGGCCGAGGCGCAGGCGCGGCAGTCCGCCTTCAAGATCCTGATCAACTCGTTCTACGGCTACCTGGGTTTTTCCGGCGCCCGGTTTGGGGACGGGGAACTGGCGGCCGAGGTCACGCGCCGCGGCCGCGAGTTGCTGCAGGCGCTGATCGACGAATTCAGCCGGCAGGGCTGTACGCTGCTGGAGGCCGATACCGACGGCATTTACATTTCGTCCGAGCGCTACTTTGCCACGCCCGAGGAGTTGCTGGAGCGCGTGGCGGTCGTCTTGCCGCCCGGCATCGAATTGGAATACGACGGGAAGTACGCGGCGATGTTCTGCTACAAGGCCAAGAACTACGCCCTGTACGATGGGGAGAAACTGCTGCTGCGGGGCAGCGCCTTCCGCTCCCGTGGCATCGAGCCGTACCTGCAGCGCCTCACCGACCAACTGATCCATTTTCTGGTGGGTTCGGCCCCGGATTCCCCGCTCGTCTTGCTGGAGGACTACCGCCGGCGCCTGGCGCAGCGGACGCTGCCCGTCGCGGAAATCGCCAAGAGCGAAACGCTGAGCCAGGACCCCAACGCGTACGAACACGTGATCGGCTTGGGCGGCAAGCCCCGCCGGGCCTCGGCGGAGGCGGCCCTGCAGCTGAGTCCCCGCCCGCGCATGGGTGAACGGGTGAGCTACTACATCGGCGCACGCACGCCGGGCCGGACCAGCGATTGGCAGCGGGCGCGGCCGCTGGAGCTCTTTGATGTGGCGAACGCTCCCTACGATCCGAGCTACTACCTCGATAAGCTCGACGACTGGGTTAAGCGCTACGGCGTGTTTCTGGGGATCAAGCCCCCGCCGGTGGAGGTGCAGGGCGAACTGCTATGAAAAAGGCCGGTTCCCTCTGGGAAGCCGGCCGAATGAATGGGCGTCAATCTATCTTAGCGCAAGGCAAGCTGGCGGCGCTTGGCGAAAGCAGCCAGACCAGCCAATGTCACACCGGAAAGCTGCATTCGGCCCAGCCCGGTCACGACCACTTTAGGTCGGTCCGACTGAATGGCAGCTGCCGGATTCGGATTCCGGTGGCCGCAAAAATTGCATTCGCCACCGCGGGCGCCACCGACGGGAGCACCGGTTCGCCCATGCCGGTCGGCGGATAGTCCGTCTTCACGAAATGAATCGCGATCTCCCGCGGCGCCTCCGGGCTGCGGAGCATCGGATAGGCGTCGAAGTTGGTCGCGACAATGCGGCCCTTCTGGATGTCGAGGTCCTGCTTCCAGGCGGCATTGAGCCCGTCGATGATTGAGCCTTGGGCCTGATTCTCGGCGCCGCTCAGATTGATGATTTGGGAGCCCACGTCCACGCAGGCGACGACCCGATTCACCGTCAATTCGCCCTTGGGCGTGACCGTGACCGTCGCGACTTGGGCCACATAGCCCTGATGGCTGAAATAATACCCCAGGCCCATGCCCTGGCCGCGGGGCAGCGCTTTGCCCCAGCCGGATTGGGCGGCGACTTCCTTGATCACCCCGTGCATGCGCTCGGCGTTGTAGGGGCGCCCCCGGGGGCCGCTTCCGGCCACCAGCTTGCGATCGCCGAAGAGTTCCAAGCTGAACTCGATCGGATCGCGGCCGCCGGCGTGGGCCAGCTCGTCGATGAAGCTGCCGGTCACGAATGCGTAGGTGCAGTCGCCGGGCGCCCGCCAGGGTCCCTGCGGCACGCGGTTTTTGAGGTTGCTCGTCAGGAGCGAGAAATTTGGCACGAAGCGGGCCGGAAAATCGTCGGGCGTGAGCGTGCTGCCAAAAGCCACGTGATGGCTTTGCCAGGCGGTGAGCTTGCCCTGCGCGTCGACCCCGCCCTTGAGGTAGTGGAAGCCGGCCGGACGGAAGTGATCGTGCTGCAGGTCGTCCGTGCGGTCCCAGGTCAATTTGACCGGCGCGGCGATTTTTTGGGAGATCACCGCCGCTTCGGCGACCGGATCGGGATCGAGCCGTCGGCCAAACCCGCCGCCGATGCGGGTGATGGTGACGCGGACATTCTCAAGGGGAACTCCGAGGACGCCGGCGACAATGCTCTGCGCCGCTCCCGGGTTTTGGGTGGGCGCCCATACCTCCACTTGGTCGCCCTGCACGGAGACCGTGCAATTTTGGGGTTCCAGATTGGTGTGGGAAATAAATGGATAGAAATAGCGGGCCTCGACGGTCTTCGCGGCCGCCTGCAGCGCGCCGGCGACATCGCCGTCGTGGCGGGTCCGGATGATCCCCGGGCTATCCGCCCCGGATTTTCCCCGCTCGCCCAAGGCGTCGGCTTGAGTGGTAAAATCCGCCCAACTGCTGGCGGCGAACGGACCCTTGTCCCATTTGACCTCGAGTTCGCGCCGGGCGCTAAAGGCGGACCAGGTGGAGTCGGCGACGATTGCGACCCCGGGTACGAGCCCCGTCAGCTTGCCCTCCGGATAAGTGCGATTGATAAGAAAAGCGTCCTTCACCCCGGGAAGCGTTTTAACGTGATCCAGATTGGCGCTGAGCGGGGAGCCGCCCCAGACCGGGCACTTTTGGTAAACGGCATACAGCATCCCCGGCACCTTCTGATCGATGCCGAACAGCCGCTGGCCGGTGACGATCTTGGGGTTGTCGACCCCGCCGATGCGGTAGCCCAGGAGCGAAAAATCCTTCGGATCCTTGAGCGGGACGAGCGATTCATCCGGCACCGGCAGGGTCGCCGCCTTGGCCACCAATTCCCCAAAGCTGAGGGTGCGGCCGGAGTCGCGGTGGTGCACGACCCCGTCCTTGACGTAGCATTCGCTGGCTGGCACGCCCCAGATCTGGGCCGCGGCGGTCAGCAGCATCACCCGGGCGGTGGCGCCAACCCGGCGCATCGGCAGATAGGAGGTCGGAACGGACATGCTGCCGCCCGCGCTCTGGTTGCCGACCCGGCCGTAGGCGGGGTCGAGCGGCGCCGAGACCACTTTTACATTTTTCCAGTCGGCGCCCAGTTCCTCGGCGACGATCATGGGCAGTGAGGTCTTGATCCCCTGGCCGATCTCCGGCCGGACGGAGTAAATGGTGACCGTGCCGTCCGGGGCGATCCGGATGTAGGCATTGGGGGAAAAGGATCCCTCCACGGAGTCGTCCGCCGGCTTCACCACCTGGGCCTGGCCGGAGGGCCGGAGCGTATAGCCGAGGACCAAGCCGCCGGTGGCCAGGGAAGCGAGCTTCAGAAAGCCGCGGCGATCGAGGGGGGCGGAAAGGAGCGAGCTCATTTGGCCACCTCCAGGCCCGTCGCGGCCAGCTCGGCGGCCCGGTGTACGCCCGCGCGGATGCGGTAGTACGTCGCGCAGCGGCAAAGGTTTCCGCTCATGGCCTCATCGATGTCTTGGTCGCTGGGATGGGCCTTCCCGGCCAGCAGGGCGGCCGCCGACATAATCTGGCCGGCCTGGCAGTAGCCGCACTGGGCGACGTCCAATTCGCACCACGCCTGCTGCAGCGGGTGATTACCGTCGGCCGAGAGGCCCTCGATCGTCGTGATCTTCATGCTGGCGGCGGCGACCGCCGGAATCAGGCAGGCGCGGGACGGCTGCCCATCGAGGTGGACGGTGCAGGCGCCGCACTGGCCGACGCCGCAGCCAAATTTGGTTCCGACCAGATCCAAGTGGTCGCGGATCACCCAGAGGAGGGGAGTGTCATCGGCCGCTTCGACGTCGTGAGACTGACCGTTTACGTTGAGGGTAAATTTGCTCATAGGCGCGGGAAAGATTCGATCGCGCGCCTGACGCGCGCGGCGGGAAATCGGACCGCAGCCTACCGCGCTATCTTTCGCCGTCAATGGTCCCCTCGCCGCGGACTCGGTCACGGGGCCGGCCGCGATCGCGGCGGAGGAGGGCGACCGGCGCCTACGACGCCGTCCGGGTACGGTCGACGACCCAGGCGATGATCTTCAGGTCCTCGCGCTCGTGGCGCCAGACCAGATTCAGAAACTCCGCCGGCAATATGTCGTGCGCCTTGAAGAACTTCCGATCGCCGCCGCAACAATACATGAGGCTCGGCGGCAGTTCGCCGCGCAGCTTCGCCTTGGCCTTGGGGATCAGGCGGGGCAGCCACTCGATGTTCTGCACTTGCTCGGACTTCGGCGGCAGCGCCGCCTCGTCCAGGACCTGGGCGGAGGGTTTGCCGCCTTGCACGTTCAGAAAATAATCCCGGCGGATCAGTTCGATGCCCAGGGCCAGGTCGTAGCCCGGCTCCTCGGCGTTGTTCTGGTCCTCGGCGTAGTCGTAAAGATGCTGGGGAGTGAGGCCGTTGGCGGCCAACCAGGCGGTTTCTTCGGCGCTGAAGAAGGACCCCGCCCCGCGCTGCCCCCGGGTGTAAAGGTCGACCGCCTTGTCATAGGCGGCGCTGAATTTCCGGGGGAAATCGTAGTTTTTCATAGTCGGTGCCAAGAATAGACCGCGTCCGCCCAGAACGGAGCCACGACTTATGGCTTTTGCAAGCGGGGCCGGAAGTCGATCATCCGCTTGTAGCGGTCCACCCGGTCGACGACGACCTCCAGGCGGCCGTTGAGCTCGAATTTGCGGTGCTTCTTCCGGCCGACCAGGGCCGTGCCCGCCGCATTGAGCTGATAGGTGTCGTCCGTCAAGGTGCTGGCGGCCACGAAGCCGAAGGTCATCGATTCGGTGAGTTCGATGAAGAAGCCGTGGCGCCGCACATCGGTAATGATGGCCGCGAACGGGGTGCGCTCCTTCTTTGCCGCTTCCCGCTCGAAGAACTCGAGGAGCTTGATCTTGACGCTCTCCCGTTCCGCCTCGGCGGAATTTATCTCGGTCAAGCTCAGGTGCTCGGCCAGGCTCTCGATGCCCCGCAGGTCGTAACCGGCCCGGCGAGGCGCGCCGGCCGTTTCCGCCGTCCGGGTCAAATACGTCTGCAAGACCCGGTGCACGATCAAATCCGAATAACGCCGGATCGGGGAGGTGAAGTGCGTGTAGTCCTTTTTATGGAGGCCGTAATGGCCGTCCGGCGTCGCCCGATAGGCCGCCTTCTTGAGACTGCGCAGATATTGGGTCCGCAGCGTGTACCCCTGCGGATGCGTGCGCAGGGCCGCGAGGAGCTTGCTGACCTCCTGGCGCTGGGTGAGATCCCCGACGGTGAGGCCGGTCGCGGCCAGAAACTGCCGATATTCGGCCAGTTTTTCGTCGTCGGGCTCGTCGTGGACGCGGTAGAGCGAGGGCAGGCGCTGGGTCCGGGTGAGCCGGCCCACCGCCTCGTTGGCGGCGAGCATGAACTCTTCAATCAGCTGATGGCTTTCGTCCTGCTCGATCTTTTCGAGCCGATCGGCAAACCCCTGTTCGTCGACGAAGATCTTCGTCTCCGGCATGTCCAGATCGAGGCTGCCGTGGGCCATCCGGTCCTGCCGCAGGCGGCTGGCAATCCGCCAGAGGGCCCGGATCCAGCCTTGGAGATCCGTCAATTCCCAGTCGGAGAGTTCCCGCAGGGCGCGGCCGGTCGAGCCGGTCTGATGTTTCGGGGGCAGTGGCAGGCCGCGGATCTTGGCGAGATCGTCTTCGAACAGCAGCGCGTAGGCCTGCCGGTAGGTCAGGCGCTTGCGGCTGCAGATCACCGTGTTGGCGTAGGTCGTTTCCGTGATGCGGCCGTTGGGCGCGAAGGTGAGAAAGACGGCCTTGCAGAGGCGATCCTGTGCTTCGACCAGGGAGCAGAGCCCGTTGGACAGCTTTTCGGGCAGCATCGGGATGACCGTTCCGACCAGATAGGTCGAATTGCCCCGGCGCTGCGCCTCGCGATCGATGGCGGTGCCGGGCCGCACATAGTGCGACACGTCGGCGATGTGAATGCCGATGCGGACCGCGCCGTCCGGTGCTTTCTCGTACGACAGGGCATCGTCAAAATCTTTCGCGTCGTCCGGATCGATCGTAAAGACCGGCACTTGGCGGTAATCGAGGCGGTGCGCCAGGTCCCGCGGCTGCACCCGGTCGGGGATGGCGGCCGCCTCGCGTTCGACGGCGGCGGGGAAGGCCGGATCGAGGCTGTACTTGGTGAGGACGCCCAGCAGCTCGGCCCGGGGCTCGAACGTGCGCCCGAGGCGGCCGGTGATCAGGCCGCTCAGCGGCTGGCGCCGATTTTTCCACTCGCCGAGTTTCACTACCACTTTGTCGCCGGGCTCGGGCACGGGCGTGAGCCCCGCCTTGGCCGGATCGCCGACCTGCACTTCGTAGACGAAATTGGGGCTGTCGGGGGCGACCAGAAAGCCGCGGCCGGCGCGGCGCAATTCGCCGACCACTTCGGCGCGGCCCCGCTCGACGACGCGCACCACCCGGCCGACGGCTTCGCCGGGGCGGCGGCCTTCCACGCCGGGGAAAATGCGCACGGCCACCCGATCGCCCGGCAGGGCGACATCGGTGTCCTCGGCGTTGACCTGGATCGAAGGCGCGCGCTCGGCGCCCTTGGCCACCTCCGGGGTGACGAAAGCGGAGCCGCCGGCGCGGAATTGAATCCGGCCGGAGATTTCGCTGTCGGTGCTGCGCGGGCTTGGCCCGCCGCGTCCACCGCTTCGTTCGCGCTTTTCCGGCTGCGCCGGTTTGGGCGGGCGCGGGCCGGCGAGCCGGAGGCGGTCGCCTTGGACCCGCACCAGTTGGCCTTTTTTCAGGAGCGCGCGGATCTCGTTCGAAAATCCAGGGCGCAGTTTCTTGGGTAGGCCCAGTCGGCGGGCCAGATCCGCCTCATTGGCGGGTTGATAGGTCGGCTCCCGCAACGCGGCGAGCAGACGTTCGCTAAAACTCATATATTTGGGTACGGAAACGGGAGACCCAAGTCCTTGCTTTTGAGAGGGACCGCTCCACCTAATTCGGGTGGGTCCGGTGCCAAGGTTCCGCTCTCACGCTTCTTACGCCTGTCGTTTCGTAGCGGGTAATCAAAGGGCGTACGGCGCGCAAAGCGAACAAATTCGCTCGCTCGCCCTCCGTCCGCCTCGGCTCCGGCCTAGCCGGCGGGCCGGATTTTCAGCAGCAAATCTTTGCTCTCCACCGCGTCGCCCAAGGCGACATGCAATTCGGCGATCACCCCGGCGCAGGGCGCGTACACGGTGTTCTGCATCTTCATCGCCTCCATCATCAGCAGCTTGTCGCCCTTGGCGACCTTGGTGCCGATGGAGACGGCGAGGGCGGCGATGAGCCCCGGGATCGGGGCGGCCACCTGGGCCGGATCGGCGAGGTCCGCCTTGGGCCGGGCGCGGGTCTTCGGCGCGACCTTCTTGTCGAGGACGAAGGCCTCCCGGGCGATGCCGTTCAATTCGTAGTTGATGGTGCGGCGGGCGTCCTTGTCCGGCGCGCTGATCGAGATCAGGCGCACGATCAGGATCTTGCCTTCCTCGATGCTGATCGAGATTTCCTCGCCGACGCCCAGGCCGTAGAAGAAGGCGGGGGTCGGCAGGACGCTCACGTCGCCGAAAGCCTGCTGGTGCTTCGTGAAGTCGGCGAAGACCTGGGGGTACATCAGGTGCGAATAGAGGTCGTCGTCCGTGGGTTCGCGCCGCAGCTTCTCGGCGAGGTCGGCGCGGGTTTGCGTGAGGTCCACGGCCGGGGCGCTGTCGCGCCGCCGCGCGGTGGGGGATTTCTTGGCGTCCGCCAAATAGCGGGCGCGGGCTTCGCGGTGGCGCTTCTCGCCGAGGACGACGCGAGAAACCGGTTCGGGCCAGCCGCCATCGGGCCAGCCCAATCCGCCCAGCATCATGTCGATCACGCTTTCGGGGAAGGGGGTCGAGCCCGGCTCCAGATTGACGACGTCGGCCGCCTTGATCCCGCGGCTGAAAAGAAAAAGCGCCATGTCGCCGACCACCTTCGAGGAGGGCGTGACCTTCACGATGTCCCCGAACAGTTGGTTCACCTCGGCATAGGCGCGGGCGATTTCCGGCCAGCGGTGGGCAACGCCCATCGCGGAAGCCTGCTCCCGCAGGTTCGTGTACTGCCCGCCGGGCATCTCGTGGAGATACACCTCGGCCGAGCCGGTCTTCGGCGCGGTGTCAAAGGGCGCGTAGTAGCCGCGCACCGGCTCCCAGTAGTCGGAGAATTCGTTGAGCGCGGCGAGGTCCAATCCGGGATCGCGGCGGGTGTGCTGCAGCGCGGCGACGATCGAGTTCAGGTTAGGCTGGGAGGTGCTGCCCGACATGGAGGCGAGCGCCAGATCGACCACGTCGACCCCGGCCTCGGCCGCGCTGAGGATGCTGGCGGCGGCGATGCCGCTGGTGTCGTGAGTGTGGAAATGAATCGGCAGGCCGATCTCCGCCTTTAGCGCCTGGACCAATTTTTTGGCGGCGAACGGCCGGCACAGTCCGGCCATGTCCTTGATCGCCAGAAAGTGTGCGCCCATGCGCTCGAGTTCCTTCGCCAGCCCGAGGTAGTACTTGATCGAGTATTTGTGGCGGCGCTCATCGAGGATGTCCCCGGTGTAGCAGATCGCCGCTTCGCAGATCGCATGGGTTTCCTGCACCGACTCCATGGCGACGCGCAGATTCGGCAGATAGTTGAGCGAGTCGAAGACCCGGAAGATATCGATGCCGTTCGCCGCCGCGTGTTGGACGAAGCCGGCCACCACGTTCGCCGGATAGTTGGTGTACCCGACCGCGTTGGCGCCGCGGAAGAGCATTTGGAAGCAGATGTTGGGCACCCGTGTGCGCAGCTGCCGCAGGCGCTCCCACGGATCCTCGGCGAGGAAGCGCAGGGCGGTGTCGAAGGTGGCCCCGCCCCACATCTCCAGCGAGAAGAGCTGAGGGGCGCGGCGCGCGAGCGCGTCGGCGCAGGCGAGCATGTCGGCGGTGCGGACCCGGGTGGCCATCAGCGACTGGTGGGCGTCGCGCCAGGTCGTGTCGGTGATCAGGAGCGCCCGCTGCTGGCGCGTCCAGGCGGCGAACTTGACCGGACCCAATTCGAGCAGCCGCTGGCGGCTGCCGGGCGGCGGGGGCGTCCGGCGGTCATAGGCCGGAGCGGGCGCGGCGGCGAAGGGTTTCTCCGGCCGGTAGCCCTTGGCGTGCGGATTGCCGTTCACGATCACCCCGCCCAGGAAATTGAGGAGCTTGGTGGCCCGGTCGCGGCGCGGCTTGAAGGTGAAGAGTTCGGGCGTCGTGTCGATCAGCCGGGTTGTGCTCTGGCCGCTGCGGAACTGGGGGTGGGCGATGACATTCTCCAGGAACGGAATGTTGGTCTTCACCCCGCGGATCCGGAATTCGCTCAGTGCCCGGCGCATCCGGTTCATCGCGATCTCGTAGCTCTGCCCGCTGGCGATCATCTTCACGAGCAGGGAGTCATAGAAAGGAGTGATCACCGCGCCGGCGTAGCCCATGCCGCCGTCCAGGCGGATGCCGAGGCCGCCGGGCGAGCGGTAGGCGAGAATCCGGCCATAATCGGGGATGAATTTGTTTTCGGGATCTTCGGTCGTCAGGCGCGCCTGGATGGCATAGCCACTGCGCGGCACGTCGGCCTGCGCGGGCATGCCGACCGCCGGCGAGTGCAGGGAATGGCCCTGGGCGATCAGGATCTGGGCGCGCACCAGGTCGAGGCCGGTGATCTGTTCGGTCACCGTGTGCTCCACCTGGATGCGGGGGTTCATCTCGATGAAGAACCATTCGTGGCGGTCGAGGTCGTAGAGAAATTCGACCGTGCCGGCGTTGTCGTAGCGGATGGACCGGGCCAGGCGGACCGCCGCCGCGCACAGTTCGCCAATAACCGCCTCCGGCAGGCCGAAGCTGGGCGCCACCTCGACCACCTTTTGGTGGCGGCGCTGCACCGAGCAGTCGCGTTCGTGCAGATGGATCACGTTCCCGTGCTGGTCGCCCAGAATCTGCACCTCGATGTGCTTGGCGCGGGTGATGTATTTTTCGAGAAAGACCGCGGGATTGCCAAACGCCCGCTCGGCCTCGCCCTGCGCCTCGTCCAGCAGGGCGGACAGCTCCGCGGCCTTGTGGACGACGCGCATGCCGCGGCCGCCGCCGCCGAAGGCGGCCTTGATGATCAGCGGAAAGCCGATCGACTTGGCGATTTTCATCGCCTCGTCCCGGTCGGTGACCGGCTCGCCGGTGCCGGGCAGCGTCGGAACCTGGATCTGCTGTGCGCAGGCCCGGGCGGCGGTCTTGTCGCCCATCCGGTCGAGCAACTCGGGGCGCGGCCCGACGAAAACGAGCCCGGCCCGCTCGCACGCGCGGGCGAAATCGGCGTTTTCGGAGAGAAACCCATAGCCCGGATGGATCGCGTCGACGCCCTTCTCCTTCGCGATCCCGACAATGCTGTCGATGTCCAGGTAGGCGGCGACCGGGCCCTTGCCGGTGCCGACCAGATAGGCCTCATCCGCCTTGTAGCGATGGAGACTAAGCCGGTCCTCCTGGGCGTAGACCGCGACCGTGCGCAGGTCGAGCTCGGTGCCGGCGCGAAAGATCCGCACGGCGATTTCGCCGCGGTTGGCGGCCATGAGCTTTTTGATTGGGCGCAGGGGCGGCGCCGCCGGAGGACGGGAGGTTTTGGTGGAGGGCATCCGCAATAAAACGCGATCGGGACCGAGGGAAAGGGAAGGAGCGCCCACTGTGTTTAGGGCCACCCTTGGCTGGCAAGGATGCAAACGGTCGAACGATCCGACTGGGGAAGCCTCGACAAATTCCGGATTCGAGCGATGATTCCCATCCTCGCTTCGAGCATGGATCAATTCGTGTGTTTTTTGGCCGCCCGTTTTTCATCTGGCAGTCATTGGAGAACCTGCTCCAATGGGGCCTCGGTTGGGTAAGATTCTTATATAGAACAAGATGAAAATCGTTCATGCCGCCAGCGAACTCTTCCCCTACATGAAGACAGGGGGGCTGGCCGACGCGGTGGGCGCATTGACCGGAACGTTGGCGGACAAAGGGCACGAGGTCTCAGTCTTCCTGCCGGGCTACCGGACGGCGCTGGGCCACGAGGACGCGGCCAGCGCGGAGCGCCGGGTCCGCCTCAACATCGAGATGGGCGACCAGGTGCTCTCCGGGGACGTGCGCGCGTTTTCACCGCGGCGGAACCTGACGGTGTATCTGGTTTGCCGGGAGGAGTTCTTCGACCGGCGCAACCCGTACGGCAACGGCGAGCGCGACTACGAGGACAATGCGGACCGCTTCGCCTTTTTCTGCAAAGCGGTGGTCGAGACCCTGCGCGTCGCCGATCTGCAGGCCGACATCGTGCATAGCCACGATTGGCAGGGGGCGCTGGTGCCGCTGCTGCTGCGCGAGGCCGAGCGGCGCCATGGCATCACGCTCGCGATGAAAACGATCTTCACGATCCACAATATCGCCTACCAGGGCCTGTACCCGGCCGCGACCTTCGCCCGGCTGAACCTGCCCGACGAGCTCAACGGGATCGATGGCCTCGAATACTACGGGCAGATCAATTACCTGAAGGGCGGGATCCTGTTTGCCGACCGGGTGACGACGGTGAGCCCGAATTACGCCCAGGAAATTCAGACGCCGGAATTCGGGTGCGGCCTCGATGGGGTGGTGCAGACCCGGGCGGGCGACATCATGGGCCTGATCAACGGCATCGACACGGCGGTGTGGAACCCGACGATCGATCCGCTGCTGCCGGCCCGGTACTCGGCGAAAAACCTCGCCGGCAAGCACGCCTGCCGCGCCGCCCTGCTGCAGGCCTGCGGCATGGAGGTGGAATTCGGCGGCCCGGTCTTCGGCATGGTTTGCCGCCTGGTGGAGCAGAAGGGCGTGGATTTCATCCTCGCGAACCGGGACTTTTTTCTTCGCGGGGACAACCGCCTGGTGATGCTGGGCTCGGGCGACAAACGCCTGGAGGCCGGATTGCGCGCGCTCGCGGCGCAGGCGCCCAAGAAAATCGTGCTCCATACCCGGCTGGACGAGGCGATGAGCCACTTGATCGAGGCGGGCAGCGACTTCTTCGTGATGCCGTCCCTGTTCGAGCCCTGCGGCCTGAACCAGATGTATTCCCAGGCCTATGGCACGGTGCCGATCGTCAGCCGCGTCGGCGGCTTGGTCGACACGGTCATCGACGCCGACCTGCAACCGGCGATCGGCACGGGGCTGATGTGCGCCGCCACGGCCGAAGGGGTGCTCGATGGTCTGGAGCGCGGCGCGAGTCTGCTGGTCGATCCGATCCGCTACGCCGCCGTGCAGCAGCGGGGCATGGCTCGGGATTTTAGCTGGCAGAATGCCAGCATCGCTTACCTGCGGCTGTACGAGGATTCGCTGTAGCGGCCGGCCGCTCAGGCGGCGACCGGATCCACCACCGAGTTCTGCACGCAAATGGGCTCCCGCACGGTGTGCAGGTCCCCGTAATTGCGCAGGCGCTGCAGCGTCATGGGCGCCAGGCGGCTGCCCGCGCCGACGAGGACCACGCCGTCGTGGGTGCAGATGTCCGCGACCACAACCTGTCCGGGCCGCAACCCGGTCAGCGGCAGGGTGAGCACCGGGTGGTCCTTGGAAACCGCGCTTTCCAGGAATTTTGGGAGGGCGACGAAGCAGGCTTCCAGCAGCGCCGGATCGTAGTGGCCCCTCCGCGCCCGCATCGCGTCGTGGGCGCGCTGCTGGACAATCCCGTCGGCTTCCAACTCCAGCCGATCGATCAGAATTTTTAGCATCCGGGCGCCGATCGGAATGCCCTCGCCAGCGCAACGATCCTCGGGAAAGCCGGTGCCATCGAAATTCTTCCGTTGGTACAGCACGATGTTCGCCACCCCGTCGAGCCGCGGCACCTGGATCAGCAGGTCGTGGCCGATTTGCGGCACGCGCCGTTCGATGGCCAGCTCTTCAGAGGTCAATTCGGTGCGCAGTTTCTGCAGCAGGCTCGGCGGCAACGACGCGTAGCCGATGGGGGAAAGGAGCGCCGCCGTTTCCAACTCCCATCCGGGGCCGGCGTCGGCCGTGCCCGCGAACCGGCGGATGGAATCCCGCAGATGCTGGCCCCGGCCCAAGGCCTCCGGCGCCACCATCCCGAGTACGTCGGCGAGGACGTGGACCAAGGCTGCCACGGTGCTTTCCCAGGGATCGCGTTCCTGGTCGTGGCTCCCGGAGGATATTGAGGATGGGGTCATGATGGCGGCCAATGCCGGGGGTATCTCCTCTTTCTACGGCACAGCGCGGCGCGGATTGAGCGGATAGTCGCAGCCCATCGCTGGGCGAGCCACTTAGATCAGCCACTGGCCGGCCGCGGCCGCGGCGGGAACCAGCAGCCAGACCGGAACGCGGCCCCATTTCAGCAGGCCGAAGATCACGGCGGCGGCGGCGGCATCCCGCCCACGGTGCACACTTTGGAGCCAAACGGGATTGTACAGGGCGGCGAGCAGGACGCCGACGACCGCCGCATTGGCGCCTGCCAAAGCGCCCCGAATCTCCGGTTTGGCCCGCAGGGTTTGCCAATACGGCCAAACCCCGCCGACCAGCAGCCAACCTGGCAGAAAGATCGCGAGCAAACAGGCGACGCCGCCGAGCCACGGGTGGCGCCCCGGAATCATGACGGCGCCCAGATAAGCGGCGAAGGAGAACAGCGGGCCGGGCATCGCCTGCACCGCGCCATAGCCGGCAAGAAAGGCATCGTCGCTGATCCAGTGCCGCGGCACCAGTTCCGCCCGCAGGAGCGGCAGGACGACATGGCCGCCGCCGAAAACGAGCGCGCCCGCCCGAAAAAAACTGGCCAGAATGAGGGCGCTTCTCCGGCCGCTGGCCGCTGCGGCGGCGGGAAAAAGGAGGAGAATCGCGGCGAAGGCCGTTAGCGCGAGGATCGGCGCCAGCAGCCTGGACCGCGGCGCACCGGCCGGCGGAGCCGGAGCGGGCAGCGAACGAAAGCGCCACCCGCCCAGGACGGCGCCGGTGGCGATGGCCGCAATCGGCCCGGCCGGCCCCGCCCACGCGAGGGCAAGAGCGGCGGCGGCCAGCGCCAAAGCCCGGCGGGTCCAATCCGGGCAAAGCCGCCCGGTCATGCTCCAAACCGCCTGGGCCACGACGGCGACTGCGGCCAGTTTGAGGCCGTGCATCCAGCCGGCCTCCGGGCCGGCCCCGAGCGCGGCGAGGCCGTAGGCAAAGAAAATCATCAGCACCGCCGATGGCAGCAGAAACGACAGGCCGGCCAGCAGTCCGCCGGCGAGGCCGGCGCGCTGCAGCCCGAGGGCAAATGCGACCTGGCTGCTGGCCGGTCCAGGCAGGAACTGGCAGAGCGCCACCACGTCGGAATAGGCGTCGTCGTCCAACCATTGGCGCCGGCGCACGAATTCCTCCCGAAAATAGCCCAGGTGGGCGACCGGACCGCCGAAGGAGATCAGGCCGAGCTTGAGGAAGCTGCCCGCGACTTCGGCGAGACGGAGAAAGGAGGGGCGCATGAGCAATGGGCAACGGCTAGGGCCGCCCTGGAAAAATGACAAGACAGCGGCGCCGCTTTACTAAATTCGCGTGATGTGGTAGTTACGGGCGCCCCTTTTTTTCTGTGTCTGCCGTCTTTTCCTTCATGAGCTCTCCTCTCGTCCGTCGGCGCTGCGTTATGCCGTTTTTTTGCGGCCTGGTCCTGGCTCTGGGCCGCCTTGGCGCGGCCGATCCCATCACGGAGGTCCAATACCTTTCGGGGCACGGCCCGAAGGACGCGGTGCCCTGGGAGTTTACCGTGACCGGCGGCCGCCGGGCCGGGGAAAAGACCACAATTCCGGTGCCTTCCAATTGGGAGCTGCAGGGCTTTGGGACCTACAACTACGGGCAGGAAATGGAGCACAAGGCCGACGAGCACGGGCACTACCGGCTGAACTTCACCGTGCCCGCCGCCTGGAAAGGGCGGACGATCCGCCTCGTGTTCGACGGCGTCATGACCGACGCCACGGTGAAGGTGAACGGCCGCTCGGCGGGACCAACGCATATCGGAGCCTTTTACGAGTTTCGCTACGATGTCACCGCCCTGGTCAAGCTGGGCGGGACGAACCTGCTCGAAGTCGATGTGGCCAAAGTATCCAGCGACCCGGACACCGAAAGGGGCGAACGCTTCGCCGACTACTGGGTCTTTGGCGGCATTTTTCGCCCCGTGCTCCTCGAGGCCGAGCCGGCGCAGGCGATCGAGCACGCGGCGATCGACGGCCAAGCCAGCGGCGGTCTGCGCGTCGCGGTGACGCTGGGGCGGGTGCGCGACGCTGATCGGGTCGTCGGCCAGGTCACGACCCGCGATGGCCAGGCGGTGGGTGGTCCTTTTGAGGCGGCGATTCCGCTCGGCGGGACCGGGTCGGTCCACCTGGCGACGACAATCGCGCAGCCCAAGCTCTGGTCGGCGGAAACGCCCAATCTCTATGTGCTCCAGCTGTCGTTGCGCCGGGGCGCGGAGACCCTGCATGCCACGACGCAGCGCTTCGGCTTCCGCACCTTCGAAGTTCGCGCCGGGGCGGGGCTTTTTCTCAACGGGCAGCGGATCCTGCTGAAGGGCGTCGATCGCCACAGTTTCCGCCCGGAAACCGGCCGGGCCCTCAACTCCGAGGATTGCTACGATGACGTGCGCACGATCCGGCAGATGAATATGAACGCGGTGCGCATGTCCCACTATCCGCCGGACGCAGCCTTTCTCGAAGCCTGCGACGAACTTGGCCTGTATGTGCTCGACGAGCTCAGCGGCTGGCATCACGCGCACTCGACCGAGGTTGGGCGCCGGCTGGTGCGGGAGATGGTGGAGCGGGACGTGAACCATCCGAGCATCCTGTTTTGGGACAACGGCAATGAAGGCGGCTTCAACCGCGAACTCGACGGCGAGTTCGCCCGCTACGATCCCCAAAACCGCGCCGTGCTCCACCCCTGGGAATTGTTCAACGGAGTCGATACCAAGCATTATCCCTCTTACGACGATATCGCCAAGCGCCTGCAGGGCCCGGCGATCGTAATGCCGACCGAATTCTTGCACGCGATTTACGACGGGGGGGCCGGCGCCGGCCTGGAGGACTACTGGCACGCGATCTCCACCTCCCGCTTCGGCGGCGGGGGTTTCATTTGGATGTTTGCGGACGAAGGAGTGGTGCGAACCGATCAGGGCGGGCGCATCGATGTCTTCAGCACCTTTGACCCCGATGGCATCTTGGGGCCGCATCACGAAAAGGAAGGCAGCTTCTACTCGATCCGGGACATCTATTCGCCGGTCCAGATCGACCGGCCGGCGCTCACCGCGTCCTTCGAGGGCGCACTCGCCGTGCGCAACGCTTACGATTTCACCTCGCTCCAATCGTGCCGGTTTTTCTGGGAGCTGCTCCGGTATCCGGGCCCGGCGGATCGGAACCGGGCGCCCTATATTATCGGCTACGGGGCGGCGGCGGCCCCGGCGATTGTCCCGCACGCCGGCGGCACCCTCCAGTTGAAACTGCCCGCCGATTGGCGGGCGGCCGACGCGCTGGCGATCGCGGTGTTCGGACCGGATCAGAAAGCCGATTTGCCGATCCTGACGGCGCCGCTGGGCCCCGATGGGCAGCCGGCGCCCGATTTGCACCGGACCTATGCCGCGCTCGGGCCCGACACCCCCGGACTATGGACCTGGATCTGGCCGACCGCCTCGCTGGGCGAGCGGTTGAGTGCCGCCGCGACGCCCGCCGGCTTGCCGGCGCCCGCTGTTGAGCGCGTGGGCGACGCGTTCGTGCTGCGGGCCGGAGCGCTCGCGGCCACCTTTGACGCGGCGACCGGGCTCTTGCGGGAGGTGCGGCGCAACGCGCAGGCCTACGCGCTCACAAACGGGCCGCGCCTGGTCTACGCCCGTCCCGAATCCGCCGGACCGGTGGCGCGGCTGCCGTTGGAGCGGGTCGCCAGCGACGGACTCACTTACCGGGTCGAACATCCGGCGACCGCGAGCGTGCTGGACGTCGACGTCGCGGGCGCCAAGGCGGTCGCCTGGGTCGGCTTCAAGGTGGAGCTCTCGGCCGACGGACAGAACTGGTTGACGATCTTCGATAGTTCGCGCCGCTCCGGCGACGGGTTCCATTATGTGTTCCCGCCGCAATTGGTGGCGGCGGTGCGCTTGTCGAACGTGCGGTCAAACTTGGGGCAGGCGATGACCGTCGATGGGATCCGCCTGGGCCACGCGGCGGCGCGGTTTCCGGATGAAGCGCCCGCCAGCCCGCCGCTCATCACCCAAGGGATGGGGCCCGGGGCGGCGGGTGATCCCGTGGCCTGGATCGAGTCGCACGGCGGCGGCGATCTGGACCAATTTCGCTGGAGCCTGCACGCCGACGGCGTCCTGCAGCTGGACTATCACTACGCCCTGGAGGGCGCGTTCGAATACCACGGGGTGACCTTCGATCACCCGGAGGCGGCGATCGGCAATCTGCGCTGGCTGGGCGAGGGGCCCTACCGGGTGTGGCAAAATCGCCTTCGCGGCACTTCGTTCGGCGTGCATGAAATCGCCCGCCACGATCTGCAGCCCGGGGAGAGCTGGGACTATCCGGAGTTTCAGGGCTATTTCGCGGGGCTGCGCTGGGCCCGCTTTGAGACGGCGGCCGGCCCATTCACCGTGCGGAGCGCGTCGCCTGGCTTGTATCTGCGGGTGGGCACTCCGCGGATCAGCCACCCATTCACCACCCCCGATTTTCCCGCCGGAGAAATTTCGTTTCTGGGGGCCATCTCCCCGATGGGCTCAAAATTCAGGACGCCGAGGGACACCGGACCGGCGAGCCAATGGACGGAGGCGGCCGGCGGCTACGACGGCAGTCTTTATTTCCGCTTCGGCGACTAGCCGGCCCGGCAGGCTGAAGCGGGCTGTCGGCAAAGCTTACAGCCGGAAGGATTTGTTAAAACGTTAGGATGTAGCCGGTTACCGAGGTCCAATTCTCGATCGTTTCGCTTCGGTGTCAGCTCTCGTTACAAACTGTCGCCCCGCGGGGGGGGCTAGGCGGCGGTCAGCATTTTGTTGGTCGATTTAAGAATCAGACAATCAATTTCTTATGATTTGGTTAAGTAGAGACCGCAATTCGACGGCACGGGACATGCGATAGGGTTACCAACTTAATGCCTCTGCGCGAATATGGCCCCAACTGAAGCGACTCATTCATCCGCAAATGCCCACCCGGGACGCAAGTTGCGGGGGTCTTGGTGTCGGCAATTCGCCGTGGGCGCCGGGTTGGCCGCTTCATTTGTCGTAGCGGTCGCTTGGATTGGGATGTGGCGGATTCGCACGGAGATTCGGCGGGCCTGCGAGCCCAACAACGCGGCCATTGTCGCGGTGGCTGACGTGATCCGCCGGCAGCACGCGGCGCCGCTGGAGGAGGTCGCGCTGGTCGAATTGGCGGCGAACCATTTGCTCGATTACGATTTCAGCCGCCGGGTCTACGGCCCGGGCGTTCCGACGGTCAGCGAAATGCTTTCCCGGCGCCGCGAGGCGCATTGGCTTTATCCCCATGGCGACTGCAAGGAGCACGCCGTGATCGCCGGCTCCCTGCTCTCCGCCCTCGGCATCGAGTGGGAACCGGTCGCCAGTTTTCCCATCGGCCATGCCTGGGTCCGCGTGCAGGTGGCGGGCAACCACTGGGACATCATGGCCGCGCCCGTGGGCAACTGGGGCCGGCTGGGCTCCGTCGGACTGCAGGCGGTTTCATTCCTGGCGGGCGGCTCGGCAGTGCCGATCCAAACGCCGGCGACCGCGGTGGTGCAGCAGGGCGCCGCCCTGCGGCTAGCCAACGACCGGGTCGCGGACGCGCGGCCGTTTTGGCAGGACGCCGCGATGCTCGGGGTGGTGATCGTCACTCCGCGCGGAATTTTCAACCATGCGCCGGTGGATTTCGCCGCGCCCGGCGGCCTGCTGCTGGTCGGCGAGGCCTTCCGCCTCGCCAAAGTGTCCGGCTTTCCGTTTGGCGAGCCGCTGTGATTTGACCGGCGGCCTCAGCTGCCGGCCGCCGGACCCACTTTCAGCTGCGCCGGCAGACTGGTGGCGGAGACCGGGAGCGAACCCGGCGCCAGCCCATTCGCCACCGGATCAAAACCGTCGAGGCGCGCGGACACGGTGACCGAATATTTTCCGGCTTCCGCGGCGCCGAGCTTTCTCAGCGAGAGCTCGGCGGTGGACGCTCCGGCGACCATGGCGCCGTCGGCCGTGGGCCCATCCGCGAGCGGCTGGCCATTGAGATTCCACCGGTAGCGGAGCGGGGCTGGTTGCAGGCCCGCCGCGCCGACGGCGCTGGCGGAAAAGGATATGTCCGCCCCGGGCGTCGCCGTCTGCTCCTGCGGCTGGCGGGTGATCGCCAGCGCATTGGCGACGAGGAGAGTGCCAACCTGCGTCGTGCCGGCAAACTGGACCCCGGCCGCGTCGAAGATTTCGAATCCGGCGCCACCGTCGATGCGCACGTCGCGCAGGGTCACCGCCTCGATCAGGTAGTCGCCGAGCGGCAGGCCCCAGATGACGCAGTGGCCTTTGCCGCCCGAAGCGACCACGTTGGTCAGGGTGATATTCTTCCACGCCGGCAGTGTTTCACTGCGCAGGGAATTGGGCGGGTGCCGATTCCATTCCTGCATTTTCGCGGGCGAAGCGGTGTTTTTCCCGGAGAGGGAGCCCGGATCGCCAATCCGGTTGTAGTAGCTGTAGAAAACGATCGGATAGCGCACTTGGCGCATGATCAAATCCTTGTAGGCGACATTCTGCACCCGGCCACCCTCCGTGGCGTCGGCCTTGAGCCGCAGCCCCGAAACGGTCGCGTCGAAGAGGCAGCTTTTCACGGTCATGCCGTCGAGTCCGCTGTTGCTTTGGCCGCCGACCGAAACGCCGTGTCCGAGGCCGAACACGCAGTCGGCGATGGTCAGGTCGCTGCAGAATGAGCCGCCGGGCTTCACCGCGATGTTGTCGTCGCCGCAGGCAATCGCGCAATTCTGGATCAGTTGGTGGGATCCGCTGGGGTCAACGCCATCGGTATTCGGGGAAACCGGCGAGTCGATTTTCAGGCCGAAGACCGTCAGTTGATCGGCGCCCAGCGCGGCGTGAAACATCGCCGGATTGGTCAGGGTCAGGCCCGAGAGCAGCACGCGCGTGCAGTGATCGAAATGGATCATGAACGGGCGATGCGGCATCTCCTTGTCCGCGGCGAAGGCCCGCCACCAGGCGCTGCCGTCGCCTTCGATCCGGCCGCCGCCGGTCAGCGCGAGGTCGTGGCAGTTGGCGGCGGTGATCAGGTTGTCGTAGCGGGAGCCGTGGAGCGGATATTTTCCATAGGGCAGCGCCTGCCACACGGCTCCGGCGTCGATCTGGAGCTCGATTTGACTGGCGAGCGTGATCGGCCCGCTGAGGTAGGGATGGGGCCCGGCCGGAAAGTAGACGATGCCGCCCCCGGCGGCCGCGGCGCGGCGGATAGTTTTCTGAATCGCCGCTGTGTTATCGGTGGCCCCGTCGGCCACCGCGCCGTCGTCGGTGATCGGGTAGACGGTGGCTAGAATCCGTGGCAGCTCCGGGGCGGAGGCCGTATCGGGAGCGACCGCCACGATTTCGGCCGGAACGCTCGCCGTGCTCCCGACGGCATTGGAGACCGTCACCCCATAATTGCCCGCATCGCGCCAGCCGACCGCGGGCAGGCGCAAGGTGTCGGTGGTGGCCCCGGGCAAATCCACGCCGTCGCGCCGCCATTGGTAGTGCAAGGGCCCCGGCCCGGTGGCGCCGACCGAGAGCAGGGCGCCGGTGCCCAGCAGCGCCAGCTGGCTCGCCGGCGGAACGGCGATGGCCGGAAGGCCAGCCGGAGCGACCGCGGCCGTCGGAGCGTTCAGCCCGGCGGCCGCCGCGCGGGGATCCCAATTCCCGCCCAGGACAAATTGAGGATTGGAATAGTCGGCGATGACGGCGCCGTCGGCCGGCGGGGCGAGCTGCCGGGAGCCCGGCAGGCGGTCGGTGGCGTCGATCGGCTGGCCGCTCGGATCGACGCTGCCTGCTTCCCAGAAATGGACGGAGGGCGGGACCACGGCATTGCCCTGGGTCCCCTGCAGCTGCCAGGCCACCGCGCCGACGCCGTCGCCCAAGGTGCAATCGACGAGGACGACCTCGCTATTGGGAAAACGCACCGGTTCGATGCGCGAAAGGCAGTTGCCCACGATCCCGCGGACCCCGTCAAAAATGCAGTGGAGATAAACGAAGCCGTGGTTGGTCCCCGGATTGCGGATCTGCGTATAGTAGGCGTTGGACCGGAGGCTGCGGCAGATGCAATTTTCGAAAAAACAAGGGCCCTTGCCCCACATGAAATCCACGTCGCCTTCGATGAAGCAGTTTTGGAGATACGCCTGGCCGTTGATCTGCAGCGTGTCCTGATAGCTGTAGAGATCCACATCCTTCAGCAAGGCTCGGCTGGTGGGCGTGCCATTAAGGATGATCGCTTCGGCTTGGCTCCCGCCCTGCGGAGTCGTGTCGCGAATCGTCAAATTGGCCAGGACCAGGTCGTTCGCGTGGTCGGCCAGGAAAACCGCGCGGCGATAGATGTTGCGCAGCCAGGGCTGGGTACTGGCGCCGGGGGCGTAGGGATTGCCGCCGCCATTGTTAAACGTGGCGTTGTTGGCATACGCGATGACGGTGCCCTGCCGGTCTTCCCCGCGCAGCGTGAGCCCGTGCTTTTGCCCGAAGGCGACGATCTCCGTATAGGTCCCGCGCCGGATGAAGATCGTGGTCGGGGTGGTGTTGCCCTCGGGCAGGGAATCGATCGCGCCCTGCACGGTGCAGAAGTCGCCGGAGCCGTCCGCGGCGACCGTCAGCCGGGCCGTCCCGGCCGCGGGCGGAGCGGATTTCGTGGCGAAGGTCCAGGCGCCGTCCGCGGGCAAGCCCTCGGACGCCTCGCCGTTCACCTTGAAAGCCCCCGGGTCGATCGTGACCGCGTAGGTCTTGCCGTAGGCGAGCCGGTGATTGGGCAGGTAGACGTGGGCCTCGTTGCCGGCAAGGATCACCGGATAGTATTTGAAGTTGGCAATGCCCCCGATGGTTTGCAGCGCCGTGCCCGGGCCGATGGCAAGCGAGGCGACCAAGCGGTGATCGGCCGAATCGTACACGTGTACGAATCCGCTGCCGCCAAAAGCCGGGGGGGCGGAAAAACGGATCCGCAGCGGGGAATCCGGACTCACTAGCCCGGCGCCGGGCCGGGGAAAAAGTCCGGTCCGGTCGAGCGGAACACCCGCCCGCGCCGCGACCGGAGCAAGACTAAGGAGGACGCCAAGAGACAGGGTGGGGTAGAGCGCGCGCCGCGGCATAGCGAGGGTGGTCCAGAGTGCCGAATTCGTGCGGGTCCGGTCAATCCTAAGCCCATCGCGTTGGCTACTCGCTGCCGGAGCGCCCAGGAGCTCGACAAAACTGCCGGCCCGCTGCCAGCATCGCCGTTCACCCGCCGCTAGATGCCGTCATTGGACCCTGCGCCCATCGCCCGTCCCTCCCGGTCTTGCTTCTCTCCTCGGGGAGCGAATCGAATCGCCGCTGCGCTGATCGCGATCGCCGCGCTGACGGTTTATGCCCGCAGCTTTTCCAGTCCGTTTGTTTTCGACGACCTGGCCGCGATCAAGGAGGGCAACCCGAGCATTCACCACCTATGGCCGCTGGGCCCGGTCCTTTCCCCGCCGGTGGCCGACGGGCAGACGGTGGGCGGCCGTCCGGTGCTCAACCTTTCGCTCGCGGTCAATTATGCCGTCAGCGGGACCGGCGTCGGCAGCTACCACGCGGTCAATCTGCTGATTCATATTCTCTGCGGCTGGACCCTGCTGGGAATCGTGCGCCGCACTTTTCTCCGCATGTCGGTTCGCGTGCGCGATCCCGACGGGCCGATGAACGCGGTTCTTTTCGCCGGCGCCGTGGCGCTTCTCTGGACGGTCCACCCGCTCCAAACCGAATCGGTCACCTATGTCATCCAGCGGGCCGAATCGCTGATGAGCCTGTTCTACCTATTGACCCTCTACGGATTCGTTCGCTTCGTGGCGGCCGAGCCCTCGTTCGACGAACCCGTCGTGATCGCCCGGGCCCGGGTGGCCCCGCCCGCGGGCAATTCCATTTGGATGGTGGGATCGATTCTCGCCTGCTACCTGGGCATGGGCACGAAGGAGGCAATGGCCACGGCGCCGTTGATCGTGTTTCTCTATGACCACACTTTCGTCGCGGGAAGCTGGCGCGTGGCCTGGCGGCGGCGGCGCTGGTACTACCTGGCTTTGGCGGCCGCCTGGATTCCACTGGGAATTTTAGTCGCCGGCGCCCGAGGGCGCGGCGGCACGGCGGGGGTCGGCGGCAGCCTGTCGCCGGCCGCCTACCTGCGCATCCAATGTTCGGCGGTGATCCACTACCTCCGCCTCGCCCTGTGGCCGCGAGGCCTGGTTTTCGACTACGGCGCGGCGCCGCTGGCCGTCCCGCACGCCGCCATGGGGGCGGCATTGCTGGTGGTGCTCGCCGGCGCGGTGGTGCTCGCGCTGCGCTGGCGCAGTCCGCTGGGATTTTTGGGCGCGTGGTTTTTTGTGCTGCTCGCCCCGAGTTCCAGCATCGTGCCGATCGAGGTGCAGCCCATCGCCGAACATCGGATGTACTTGGCCCTGGCGGCGGTGGTCATCACGGTGGTCTCGGCGGCCGCTTGGACGCTGGGCCGGAGAGCCCTGCTGGCCCTGGTCCCGGCAGTCCTTGTGCTCGGCGTGCTCACGGTGCGGCGGAATGAGGTCTATCGGAGCGCGGCGGCGCTGTGGGGCGATACGGCCGCCAAGCGGCCGGGGAACTCGCGGGCGCAGTGCAACCTCGCCGATGCGCTGGTCGCCGAGGGCCGGGCGCCCGAGGCGTTGCCGATTTACGCCGAGGCGCTGCGCCTCGAACTTCCGCGCGCGGGGGCGCGCGGCCACACCGTGATCGTCGACATTCTCACCAACTACGGCAACGCGCTTTTGGCGGCCGGGCGGCCGGCGGAGGCGCAGGCCCGGTACAAACAGGCGCGAGATTTCCGGGGCCGCGCCCAATCCGGCGCCGGAATTCCCGCCGCCCCATGATCGATCCACCGGCGGCGCATGGCCGGCAAGCGCCGCACGCTCGCAGCGGTTCGCCTCCGGCTCGGCCCCGACTTTCCGATTCATTCCGCCATCGGCGTCCGCTTGCAGGCGACGCCCGAACTGATCGCGGAAGGGGGTCCAGATCGCCCGGCAATGCGGGATGAACGGCATTACGCTGGGACACTACGACGGCGCGACCTTCTCGATGCTGCGGGGCGTGCGCGCCGGACTGGCCTAATCCCAAGCGATCAGGGGCTGACGGTGGAAATCCGCCAGAGCGTACCGTTGGCGTCATCGGTCACGAGCAGGGCGCCGTCGTGGGCGACGGTCACTCCGACCGGGCGGCCCCAGACGTGGCCGTCGTCGACCACAAAACCGGTCATGAAGTCCTCGTAGCCGCCGGTGGGCACGCCGTCCTGCAGATGCACGCGAATGATTTTGCTGCCCGTGCGCCCCGTGCGATTCCAGGAACCATGGAAAGCGGCAAAGATGTCACCGCGATAGGCCGCGGGAAAAGCGCTCGGGCCGGTCATCGTCGCCGGATAGAACATCATCTCCAGCGAAGCGGAGTGAGCCTGCACCGGCACGTCGGGGACGATCGCCAGGCCCGCCAAATCCGGCCGCTCGCCGGCATGCCGGGGGTCCTCATGATTGCCCATGTAGTACCAAGGCCAGCCGTAGAATCCGCCTTCCTGCACATGGGTGATATAATCGGGCACCAAATCGTCGCCCAGGGCGTCGCGCTCATTGGTCGACACCCATAGTTCCCCGGTGCCCGGTTGCACCGCGAGACCGACCGCATTGCGGATGCCGGTCGCGAAAATGCCCAGCGGCTGGTGGCCCGAGGGATCGGTCACGAGCACATCGGCGCGGTTGGCTTCATAACCCCAGGTGGATCCGAGCGGGTGGGTGGCCGTCCACTCGCGGATTTCTGCCGGCGATTTGGGCAGCATGCCATCGGCGATATTGGACCCCGAGCCAACGGAAATTAACAGACGCCGGCCATCGAGCGTGAAGGCGACATCCCGCGTCGTATGTCCGCCCGTGCTGTCGGCCAAGTGCGGCACGATGGTTTCAGCGGGTCCGGAGGCGTGCAGATCTCCGTTGCGATAGGGAAAGCGCACGACGGAATTCAAGTTGCCCACGTACACCCATTGCGGGTCGGCTCCCAGGGGATAAAATGCGATGCCGAAGGGGCCCCGCAAGTGAGTCGCAAATACCTCGTTTTCGACCGGGGCGTCGGCGCCGTCGGCCGTCCGCAGCACGCGGATCCGGCCCTCGCGGGTTTCCGCGATGAAAATGTCGCCGTTGGGTGCCTGGCGCAGCAAGCGCGGCCCGGAAAGACCGGAGAGGAACAGTTTGACCTGAAAACCGGCCGGCACCGACAGCATAGCACCCGCCGGTTGATCGACGGTTCGCGGAGAATTTCCGGCCGAGGTCGTGGCATAGGGGGCGGGAAGATCCTCCACCCGGACCCGGTGGAAACCGCCGGGGGAATCGTTTTGCCAGTCGCCCGGCGTCCGCGGGTGGGCGGAGGAAGTGCTGTCCGGAACCCGCGGCAAAGTCACCGGTTTCAGCGTGCCTAAGAAGGCGATCAAATCGCTGCGATCCGCCGGGTTGGTGACGGCGACCACCATCATGGAGCCCGGGACCAGGGTATTGGGTGCCGCCAGAAACTGGTCCAAGGTCGCGGCGTCCCAGACTAGGTGCGAAGCCGCGAGCGCCTTGGTGTAGCCGAAGTTCGGCCAAGCCGCGGCGCGCCGCCCGACAATCCCCGCGAGCAGGGGCCCCTGTCCGGCCGCCGGCCGCGCATCGAGTCCGGTCGCGTGGCAAAGCGCGCAGGTCTGCTGGAAGAGGATCTTCCCGTGGTCGGCATCTCCCTCGTGCGAGGTTTGGGCGGTGGCGACAGCGGCCGCACCGAGGCTGACGGCGACGAAAAGTCGGGGGAATCGGGCAGGGGTTGGAAAACGCATAAGGGGACAACGATGCCTAACTTCGGCCTTTACACCACGGTAAGAGAGAAATTTTTCAAGCGAAACCGAACTGACTTGAACCCCTCGCTTGGGGCGGGTCATCCGGCGACGCCGGGCGAACCGTTCCGAGTCTTGCCCGATGCGTAAATTTGATGGATTCTTGTCCGCTCCCATGTCCCGTTGCATCATCGCCGAAGCGGCCGGGCTTGTCCTTGTTTTCGCTGCCATGGGCGGAGGCCTGTGCGCGCAGGAAATTTCCGCGCCCAAGATTTACCCGAACCTGAGGCCGAATATCGAACGGCCGCTGCGCTATCGGCCGGATGGTCCCGATTTCGTGATCGACGATGGCCGGGAGTTTTTTAATCGGTCGTTGTACGGTGGCAACACGGCGTTTCGCGTCGACGGTGGGGACAAGCCGGAGTTCCTGCTATATCTTCCCGGACGGGGCGGGAATCTGCGTTTGGCCCTCCGATCCCCGGCCGGCGCCAAGTGGCTGCAGGATGCGGCCCACGTCACGACCCGCTATCGTCCTGGTGAATTGCTCTACGAGATCCGGGACCCGCTTCTCGGGGCCGGGGCCGCACTCCGGCTGGAGGTTCTCGCCTATGCGCAAACCGAGGGACTGATCGTGCGGGCGACCGCGGATCAATGCGCTCCGGACCTCGAATTGATCTGGGCGTATGGCGGCATCAACGGCCAGCGCGGCGCTCGCGACGGTGACATTGGCACCGAACGGGTGCCCATCAGTCAGTATTTCCAGCTGCAGCCGGAGTTCTGCCGCGGGAACGGGCTCGAACTTGGTGCCGACGCGTTCACGCTGAGGGCGAAGGCTGCCGTTATTTCCGGACTCGTGCCCACTGGTGCGCGCTTGTCGGTGGGGGATGCCCGGAATTGGAACGATCTGCCGGCGCTATTGGCGGCCGCGGCGTCGCCGACCGCCGAACTGCCGCTGGTGATCGTGCGGGTCCCCCTGACCGCGCGCCAACCCCAGTTGTTTTCTCTGCAGCGGCTCTCGACCGCAGGAAGCACCCCGGTCGACTTGGACACCTATCGGGAGGTCAGCAGCGACCCGCGGGGCAATGCCGAATCTGGCCGGCCGCTTTCGCTCCCCCCCACCTATGCGGAAGCCGATTTGCCCCGCCGATTTGAGGAGACCCAGGGATATTTCACGGCGCTCCGCAATCGGGTCTCGGTCGATACGCCCGATCTGTTTTTGAATGCCGCGGTGGGAGCGCTCACGGTCGCCGCCGATGCCTTATGGGACGAACCCCAGCACGCGATCATGCACGGCGCGATCGCCTGGCGAACCAAGCTCTTGGGCTGGCGAGGACCGTATGCCTTAGACGATCTCGGCTGGCACGACCGGGCCCGGGCCAACTCCGCTTACTGGGCCGGCCGGCAAAATCTCGATCCGATTCCCGCCGAGATACCGGCTCCCGCGGAAGCGACGAACCTGGCCCGGAACGAGGCGGGGTTGCATACCAATGGAGATATTTCCAACAGCCACTACGACATGAACTTGGTCTACATCGATGCGCTGTTCCGCCATCTCCTGTGGACCGGCGATCGGGAGTATGCCCGGCAAATGTGGCCAGTGATCGAGCGGCACCTCGCCTGGGAGCGGCGGCTCTTTCGGCGCGAATTCGGGCCGTCCAAGCTGCCGCTGTATGAGGCCTACGCCGCGATCTGGGCGAGCGACAATCTGGAGTACAGCGGCGGCGGCACCGCCCATGCCTCGGCCTACAACTACTACCACAATAAGATGGCCGCCCGAATTGCGCCCTTGGTTGGGGTCGACCCGGCGCCCTACGCGCGGGAGGCGGAACTGATCGCGCGGGGGATGAGGGAACTGCTGTGGCTGCCCGGTCCGGGGGGATTTGCGGAGTACAAGGACCTCTTGGGCCGGCAGCTGGTTCATCCCAGCGCGGCGTTGTGGTCCTTCTATCACGCGATGGATTCGGAAGTGCCCACGTCAGCCGAAGCCTGGCAAATGACCCGCCAAGTGGATCGGGAGATCCCGCATTTGCCGGTGCGCGGGCCCGGCGTGCCGCCGGGATTGTACACCTTGGCGGAAAGCAACTGGATGCCCTACCGCTGGTCGCTCAACAACGTCGTGATGGCCGAGGCGGTTCATGCCGGACTGGGTTTTTGGCAGGCCGGCCGGCCCGAGGAAGCGTGGCGCATGACGGAAGGCTCGTTGGTCGCCGCGATGTTCATGGGCATTTCTCCCGGCAATGTCGGCACGCTATCCTATTTGGACGTTTATCGCCGCGAATCGCAGCGCGATTTCGGCGACGGGGCGGGGGTCCTATCGCGGGCGATTGTCGAGGGCCTGTTCGGGGTGCACCCGGACGCTTTGGCCGGTGAATTGCTGATCGAGCCCGGATTTCCCGCCGCGTGGGACCACGCCCGTCTCCAGCACCCGGACCTCGTTTATTCGTTTCAGCGCGCCGGCAATCGCGACACCTACATCATCCAACCGGCATTTGCTCATCCGGTCGCGCTGCGCCTGCGGCTGGCGGCCCGACGCCAGCAAATTGCGACGGTTGAAATTAACGGCCGTTCGGCCGGGTGGCAGCCATTGGCAGCGGCCGGCCGGCCGTTGCGCATCGACGTCACGGCTCCCGCCGCCGCCCGCACGGAGATTGCGGTGACCTGGGCCGGCGCGGCCGCGCCGGGGGAACTCCCGCCGGCTGAACCCGAGTTGGGCTCGCCGATGATGGCGGCGCTGCCGACGCCTCCACCGGATGCGATTCTAGACCCGATCGATCTCCGCCTTTATTTCAACGACCGCGTCACCCAGATCTTTCGCCACGAGTATCGTGCGCCTCGTTCTGCCTTTGTCTCCCTCGCTCTGCCCAAGCGTGGTCTCGGCGGTTGGGCCGGCGATTACAACGCCAATGCTGAGATCGACGACTCAGGGCTGCGCGCTGCGGCCGCCCGGCAGGGTGGAAGCCTCCGCTTGCCGAATGGGGTGAGATTCGCGACGCCGAGCGCCGCGAATGAAAAGAACGTCGTCTTCACTTCCCAGTGGGACAACTACCCGGTCGAGGCCATGATCCCGATTGCGGGCCACGCGAGCGAAATCTATCTGCTGATGGCCGGCTCGACCGATCCGATGCAAAGCCGGCTCGACAACGGCGAGGTGGTGGTAACGTACCGCGACGGCACCTCCGACCGGCTGGCGTTGGAAAACCCGAGCACTTGGTGGCCGATTGAGCAGGACTATTTCATCGACGATTTTCAATTTCGCCGCCCAGGGCCGTTGCCGATGCGGGTTGACCTGAAGACCGGGCGGGTACGGGTGCTCGATCCGCGCCTTTTCGAGGGCCAAGGAGGAAGGATACCGGGCGGCGCCGCCACTGTCCTCAGCCTCTCGTTGCAGCCGCAAAAGGAGCTCCGGTCGCTGACGGTTCGCACGCTCGCCAACGATGTCGTGGTTGGCCTGATGAGCGCGACCCTGCAGCGCCCGTAGATGCCGACTCCGGGGGCTTAAGGGGACGGCGAAAACGTCGTCGTGAAGGTGGCCGCTGACTTATGGGTTTCTAATTCAGACCGGCGCCCGGGAAGACTCGCGAATCCGGGTCCGGCGTTCGTTCGGCTGCACCGCCGTCGTTAGCGTATCGACGAAGTCGCTCAAGGGGAAATTCAGGGGCGCGGCATCATAAACCCAACGCCGAATGATGGCCGGCGTATACGCGCGCTTGGCCGGCGCCCGGAGCAAAGGCAGCCCGCTGTCCGCAAAAACCGACCGGACAAACCGATCGCGCTCCAAGCGGTCCGGGCGCTTGTGCGAACCGTCATCGAGTTCGATTCCCATTACCGCGCGACAATCGCTTTCCCGCACCAGGAGAAAATCGACATGCTTCTGGGAGATCGCGTTGAAAGTTGCCCACCAACCACTGGTTTGCTTGGGCTGGCGGACGACAAAAACGTCCGCCAAGCGCACTTTTGCGAAAATCCGGATGCCCGGTAGTTCGAGATCGAACAATACGTTGTAAAAGGAGCGTTCCGCCTCGGTCAGCAAGGACTGAGCCACAATGTAATGGCCAGACTTGAACGCATGGGGAGGGGCGGCCGGGCGGCGGCCACGGCGGCGGATTTCGCGAAATACGAGCCCCATGGCAACGCCGACGACAAATACGGAGATCATCCACACGAACATCTCAAATTGTAGCACGCAAATCGGAGCGCCGGGAGATCTGCCGCGATGTCTGCGGATTAGTCTCCGCTCCCGGTCCGATCAAATGACGGAGATGTCCTTGTGGGCTGTTAATTAATTAGTTACGAGAGTGCTAGGGTCGCGGCTTCACTGAACTCACGCGATTGAGACGGCTATTCCTTATGCGCGGCCGTCCCATCCGACCACTTGCCAACCGGCACCAAGAAGATCGTCTCCGGTTCCGGAACATCGGTGAACTCGTCGTTAAATACGACCGGCGACCCAGGAAGGTTTGCGCCCCAACTCGCCCCGTTGGTGGTGGGGATGTGAAACATGAGATGCGGATGCCAGTGCCCGGCGGAATCGCCCAGATAGCCGTCCTTCGCCATCATGTAGGACATTGCGCCGGGCTCCGGGATGGGCAGTTCGTGCTTGGCCACCGCGGCCACAATGCTTTCGTGCATCTGCGCCTTGGGTGTGCCGGCCAAAACCAATTTCGTCCGATTGAGGGTATAGGGAAGAATTGATCGCACCGCCGCGGGATTATAGCAGACCGGACCGCGGAGTTTTGGATTCCAAAAATCCGGGCTATCGAACGGGGACATCCAGGATCGCTCGACCAGACACGTGAAACCGCTTTTGCCGGCAATGGCCGTTTCATAACCATTCTTTCCCAGCACCAGGACCGTCGCATCGCGGGAAATCGCTTCGGGCGCCGCGCTTCGGGCCAGGGCGATCTCGGCATTTCGATCGATCATGAGGTATTGATCGAGCGGCGCCATCGCCGGATAGGGAGTCTTTGGCTCCTGGGCCCGCGCGACGGGAAGAACCCCCATCGCAAGCGGCAGTATCATCATTGCGATCTTGCGGGCTCGCCTGGTTTTTGGGTTTGGGCGCATGGGATTTGGAAAGTCGCGCGGCGTTCTCCCGGTATGTTCGCTCCGGAACGATCAAACAATCGAAAACGTTCACAAGAATCCGCGCCTCCGGCAAGCCCGTACAGAACAACTATAACCTGGCCCATCGTCACGACGACGCGCTGCCGGACAACTGATGCTGTCGCCGCAAAGCGTGGCGGAGTTGGACGGCATCGCCGCGGCGGCGGCGATGAAGCACTGATTACGCCGGGTCAGATTGAAAAATTTGCGGTGCAGCCTTGAATACCGCCCACAACCGGGACGCCGCAGGGATCGTCAAGGAAGGGTAGAATTGGCGACGCCGAGTGCTTGACTGGACTGAAGCCTGGGTAATACTGGGTATTACGATGCCCACGTTAACACTGAAGATCTCACCGATCGAAGCCCGCCGGCTTAACCGTGATGCGCGGCTGCGCGGCCAAACCAAGAGCGCGTACGTTCGATCTCTTCTCGCCAATCGCATCCTGACGACGAATGACCTTCTTCGCGCATGGGAACAAGGCGAACTCCCGGCTCTGCGCCCGAGTCCGCGCCGACGCCATGCTGCTGCTTGACACGAATTTTCTAATCGCGCTCTCGGATGAGGAAGATCGGCGCCGGGCCGGAGCTGCTGTGGCGTTTCTTCGGGCCAATCCCGGTCGGCAGACCATCGTCAGTTTGGTGGCGGTCGGCGAGTACCTTGAAGCGGTGAGGGATATTCCAGATGCACTACGTTTCTTGCGACGGCACACCTTGATTGGCCTCAGTATGGCGATTGCGCGCAAGGGCGCCGAGCTTCAGAGCCGGCTTGGCCAGCGCCTTGGCGAGAATGACGCATGGCTCGCAGCAACGGCGCTCGCGCACAGCTTCACCCTGGTTACGGCCGATCGTGACTTCGCTCGAATTCCGCGGCTTAGTTACACTGACTTTACGAGAGTTGGTTAGTCGCAAATGAGGTCGGCCTTGCCGATTCAAACGGGATTCCGCGATTGTTCGGCACTCGATTCCGATGCCGAACGCCGCAAAAGCGCGTTATTGGACGATTTCGTAACGTGCAACAGGATCATTGATTAGGATTGCGTTTCCATCAAAACACGCACAATAGATATTATGTTAACTTATTAAACAAACCGGTCTCCAAGTCGGAAACTCTAGAATCCGAGGATTTGGACCCCACCCATTTTTGGAAGCGAAGGTCATGCTATTGCCGGCAAATGCATTCATTTCCCGTTCCCCCGTTGAGAACTATCGGGGCTTGCGGTGCGACCGGAGAATCGCTGGCTCTTGTGTATGATGAAGACCCGCCTTCCCCACACGCTGGCCGTATTCGTTCTTGTGTTCATCTTCGGCTATCCTTTCGACGGCCAAGCAGCGGACGAGGCCAAATCCGGGGTCGCAGCGCCCGAAACCGTTTGCTGCACCTATCAGGTGAAGGCCGGGCAGGAAGCCAACTTCACGGCGTTGCTGTCAAAATCCCGGACGCTATATGAGAAACTTGGCCTAGTCCTTCCCCAGCCCTATCTCGCGACGAGAGAGTCCGACGGAGCCGGTCGCGTGCGTTTTCAAGAGATCTTCACCTGGAAGAGCGCGGACATTCCGGACAATGCCCCGCCGGAAGTCGCAGCCCTCTGGGGCGAACTGAACGACGCATGCGAGGCGCGGGACGGGCGGCCACCCATCGCGATCGCCACCGTGAGTATTGTCGGTGCGCGATATTAGCCTTCGTCGGACAAGGGCGACGTAACTTCGCCATCACCGGCCCGAGCCGATCGGGCTAATCTCCGGAATCACCGACTGAGTCGATCGACCGCGCTCTTACCCGCATTCGTTAGGCGCCACGCTGGAGGTATACGTCGTAACCGATCACTTTTTTTAGGTTCTCTCGAAACAGCAACTCCAATGAAACGCAGTCGGTCAAACTGAGTCGTCTGGTTGGGGCACAATACCCGGCCGAGTCGCTATCTTAGGCCCGATTTCTCGCCCGCCGGAATGCAGTGTTTTCAAGATGGAATCCATTGGATCGTTGGCTACATTTCTCAGGTCGGGTTAGGGTAAGACCTCATAGTTCGCGGCGATCATTCGGCCTAGAATCCGGGTCGGGAGAAAACTTGCCTTCCCTCTCCGCCAAAAAATCCTCATCCCATGTCCCTCCTCCTACCGCCAGAAAACAACTTTGCCGACCTGCGCGAAGCGTCGAACTTATTGCTCAAATCGGCCACGGACGAAAACCTAAAACGTTTGGCGGGAATCGTGGGGACGTTGCTTTTCCGGTGTGATCTTCTCGAACGGGAAGTTGAGCGTTTGGGATGGCCCGATGCCAGGAGCGCCAAGTCGCCCGCGAAGAAAGCCAAGCCCGCGAAGAAAGCGCGTCGCTAGGACAGTCGACGGCTGACTCTGACGGCTGCCCAGCGGCAATCTATCGCTGCGGAGCGCCCGCCCGGTGATCGAGGACTTTTAACCGGGCGCTGCCGGTGCCGGGCAGCTTGCGGATCTCGGCTTCGGTGAGATTGACGAAAACTTTCGATTCCTGATCGCTGATGCGGTCGATCTTCTGTACGGAGATTTGGACCTCTTCGCCGGAATACCAATGGCCGGCCTCCACCACCAGTTTGCGAATTTCCCAATTGCGGTCGTCCACCATGAAGCCGCTCGCGTGGCCAAGTACGCCGTCGATGGTTTGCACTTGATAGCGCTTAGTCGCCTTGGTGCTGCGCAAATGGCGGTCTTTCCGCTGCAGGTTGTTGCCGCCGGGCGGCGCCTCCGCTGCGAGTGGGACGACTTCGGCGGCCCTCGTTTCCCCTCCCCCGCGATTGATGGGCCAGCCGTAGTAGCGGTGATACTCAATCTCGTATTGGCGAGAAACCGGCTGGTGCGTCTCGATGGCGGGACTGCCCTCGATCTGGGTTCGGGTCAGATTGATGATTAGGGCGTTGCCGTCGACTTCATTGAGGCGGCCAAACGCCCGAGGGGAGAGCAGCACCAAGCGCCCGGTCAACCAGGGGCCGGTGTCGGCGACTAAATAGCGCAACGCCCAGGTAAGGTCGTCAAAGTAGAAATCTTGCACGTGGCCAACATCGCCGTCCGGCGTGGCCAGCCGGCTGCCGTAGAGGTCTCTAATGTTTTGGAGCATGACTTACCTTTGACTGAGCGCTTGGCCGGATTGATGGGATCGCGCTGGCGAGTTCGCCTGGGGCTGGCTGCCGTTATTTTGCCCGTAGGCGTTCGCCCGGTATTTGGTGGGTGCGCGGCCGGCAATCCGGCGGAAAACCCGGTTAAATTGGGACAGGGACTGAAACCCGGCCGCAAATGCGGCTTCGCTGATTCGTTTGTGGGGATCGCCCAGCTGGACCTTTACGCTCGCCACCCGCAGATGGGCCAAATAGCCGATGAAGGTGAAGCCAGTGACCTTCCGGAACGTTTTACAAAAATAAAACGGGCTCATGTTCGCCGCCTTCGCCACATCGCCCAGTGAGAGTTCTTCGGCCTGATGCAAGGCGATGAACGCCCGAGCGTGGACGATGGCCGGAGGTTCCCCGGCCGCCCCCTGCGCAATGAGTTGATTGGTGAGGCCGGAAAGATGTTCGGCGATGAGCGTGAGCAAACGGAGGATCGACGCGTACTGAGGTTTCGCGATCACCCGCGTGGCGAAATAGGGCTGCTCGAGCTGCATCCGGTCCACCGTGACGCCCATCTTTTCCAACCGGCGAATGCTGCGTTGGAACCGATGGTTCGACGGCCGACGGAGGAAAATCTGGCCGGTCTGCAGAAAGGCGACCACTTCCTCGCCGCAATGGATCGGCACGGCCGATTCACTCAACCCGGCGAAGCATTCGAGCGTGCACGCTTTTCCGTCGGAACGGTCCTCGATCCTTTGCTGCAGGCAAAGGCAAGCGGCGCAGCTGCGGTTGTCTGAGGCCATGAGTCGGCAGAAAGGATTGGCATTCTTCGCGTCGATCAGTGGGGAGTGAAAGGAGCCCACCGATCGGAGAGCGAGCGGCAGGCCGGTCGTGCCGCGGAAAGCGTTTTCGTAGGCGGGGTAGATCTTGGATTGCTTCAATCGGACGACGAATTCGCGGCTGCGCTGAGCTCGCTCGGCCTCGTCGGCGCGCTCGGCGGGATCCAAGGCTGGGCGGCTGGTTGATCGAATCGGGTTCGCCACCTTGGGAGGATAACGAAGAAGCCAATTCCTCGCCATGGGGTGTTCACTGTATATCCGAAGACTGGGCCCCCGGCGGTTCTGGCCTCACCATTGCTGCGCGGCGCCCAAGCAGCCATTCGATTCGAAGCTCGGGCGCAGGCATTTTGGCCCGATCCACTTGTGAATTGCCCAGCGGTTACCGGGCCGCCAGAACGGAGAAATGCCGAAAAGCGTGCGCGCTAAGTCCACCGGTCGCCGGGTGTTCCTGGTGGACGATCATCCGCTGGTGCGCGAATGGCTGGCCGGCTTGGTGGCGCTGGAACCAGACCTGGAGATTTGCGGGCAGGCGGAAGATGTGGCGGCGGCCCTCGCCGCCGTGCCGGTCGCCAAACCCGATGCCATGGTGGTGGACCTCTCCCTCCCCCGCAGTTCCGGCCTGGAGTTGATCAAGGACCTGAACACCCGCTTTCCCGCCGTGCGGGTCTTGGTGCTTTCCATGGTCGATGAAGTCAGCATCGCCGAACGCGCCTTCCGGTCCGGCGCCCACGGCTATGTGGTGAAGCGCGAGTCCGGTCCTCGGATCATCGAGGCCATCCGCTCGGTCCTGGGCGGAAAATTCTATGCGAGCCCGGCCCTGGCCGCCCGGCTGGCCGAACGCATGTTCGGGGGCACCGCCGCGGCGGGCAACCGTCCGGAGGATGCGCTCAGCGACCGGGAGCTGGAGGTATTTCGGCTTCGCGGCCTAGGACACAGCACGAAGGAGATCGCGGGATTTTTGCACGTCAGCGTGAAGACGGTCGGGTCATATGAGGATCGGATCAAGACGAAGCTCGGATTGGACAGCGCGGGCGCCCTGATGCGCGAGGCCGTGCGATGGAATGACCGGCTTCAGGGAGTCTGACTCCCCATAGGGTGTAGGGCCGCCGTCGAAGCGGAGACCGGCTACCGCACCGTGACCTTCGAGGAAATTGCCGAGCGCCGGTTCGAATTCGATTCGATCTTCGGGCCCTGCAACAAGAAGTTCAGGCTCGGCGCGGCCAAGTTGTACGGCGGCTTTGCCGCCCTGAACACCGTGTTCGATTCCAGCCGGCTGCCGAGGGAACGCATCGCGCCGCGGCCCCGCGCCCGGGCGACATAGGATTTGCGCTTTGCCGCAGAAACGCTCGGGATGGATACACCCCCGACTTCCCTATGTTTTTCGCTGTCCGTTCAATCCAATGCAGCCGCGAGGACCGCCGCGAGGCGCCGCGTCTCATCCGCTCGGCCACCGCGGGCGCCCTCTGCGCTCTCGCCCTGCTGACCTCGCGCCTTCAGGGCCAGACCGACTCACCCGTGCCATCCGCCAGCACGCTTAAGACCCTCAGTGTCGAGGAGCTGATGGACATCGACGTCACGTCGGTGTCGAAGCGGCCGGAGAAGATCTCCGACACCGCTTCGGCGATCCAAGTGGTAACTTCCGAGGATATTGATGATTCGGGCGCCTCCAGCATCCCCGAGGCACTGCGCCTGGCTTCCAACCTGGAAGTGGCGCAGATCGATTCGCGTCAATGGGCGATCACCGCCCGCGGCTTCAACAATGTCTTCGCCGACAAGATGCTGGTCCTGATCGACGGCCGGACGGTTTATACGCCGCTCTACGCCGGGGTCTATTGGGACGTGCAGGACACCATGATGGAAGACCTGGACCGCATTGAGGTGATCAGCGGCCCGGGCGGAGCGCAATGGGGATCCAATGCGATGAACGGCGTCATCAATATCACGACCAAAAGCGCGCAGGACACGCAGGGCGGTCTCCTCGTCGCCGGGGGCGGCACCGATTTGCGGGATTCGGTGGAAGCCCGTTACGGCGGCGAGGTCGGGCCCGGGATCTACTACCGGGTCTACGTCAAAGACTTTGAGCGCAATCCGTCCGTTGATCCGGACGGAACCGACGCGGATGACGCGTGGCGGATGGGCCAGGGCGGCTTCCGGATGGACTGGGACGCCGCGAACGGCAACCAGGTCACCGTCCAGGGCGACATCTACTCGGGCTCGGAAACCGAGGCTGGGGCGGAGGACACCCAGATGAACGGCGGCAATGTGCTGGGCCGCTGGTCGCGCACCTTCGACAACGGCTCCGACCTCAAGCTTCAGGCCTACTACGACCATACCTATCGCAGCATTCCGGGCTCCTTCATCCAGAGCCTGGACACCTACGATTTTGATTTCCAACACCACCTGCGGGTGGGCAATGCCAACGACCTCGTCTGGGGTTTTGGCTATCGCGTGGTGAACGACGATATCATCAACACGCCGGCCAATGCGTTCCTGCCCCCGGACCTGGTCCAGGCGACCCCGAGCGCCTTCGCCCAGGACGAAATCGCCTTCTGCGACGGGCACATTCACGTGACGCTCGGCTCCAAGGTGGAGCACAACGGTTATACGGGAGTCGAGGCGGAGCCGAGCGTACGGACGGCCTGGACGCCGGACAAAACGCAAACGGTGTGGGCGGCCATTTCCCGCGCCGTGCGCACCCCCTCGCGCGTTGATCGCGACCTGTTTTCCCCCGCCGATCCGCCTTATCGGGTTGCCGGCGGCCCCGAGGTGGTCTCGGAAACGCTGATCGCGTATGAATTGGGCTACCGCGTGCAGGTGGCCGCCCCGTTCGCGGTATCGCTGGCCACCTACTACAACAACTACAGCGATCTGCGCAGCTTGGAGCCGCTCAATCCGCCGGCGGCCTTTCCGGTAGTAATCGACAGCGGTCTGCGGGGATCGTCCGACGGCGCGGAGCTCACGGGCGACTGGCGCGTCAACTCCCGCTGGCGCCTGCGCCTGGGCTACACGGAGATGCGGGTGCGCAGCGAGTTTGCGCCGGGGACGGTCGACCGCACCAGCAGCCGGAGCATCGCCTACGATCCGCACCATCAGGCCGAGCTCCGGTCGATTTGGGACCTCACGGCGGACTGGAATTTCGAGGCGTCGTTGCGCTATGTCAGCGCGCTCAGCAACCAGGACGTGCCTGGCTACACGGAACTCAATCTCCAAACCAGCTGGCGCCCGAATGCGGCCTGGGAGTTCTCGCTCTCCGGCGAGAATTTGCTGCACAGCGAACATGCGGAATTCAATGCACCGGGCTCGCGCCGCGAGATCCCGCGCAGCGTCTACGGGAAGACGTCATGGCGGTTCTGACCGCGACCGCCCGCAATTGGGCCCGGTCAGTTTGGCGGCGCATGGCCGCCGCGGGGCTGTGCGCGCTGCTGCTGGGCGTTCCCGCCGTGGCCGCGCCTGCGATTTCCGCCGAGTATCAGCTCAAGGCGGCCGTGCTCTTCAAGCTCACCCAATTCGCCGAATGGCCCGCCCACGCGTTCGCGGCCCCCGACGCCCCGCTGGTCATCGGCGTGGTGGGCGACGATCCCTTCGGGCCCTACCTGGACGACCTGGTGAAAGGCGAAAAGATCGACAACCACGCGCTGGTCGTGCGGCGTTTTCGCGCCGGCGACGGGCTCGGCCCGTGCCAACTGCTGTTTATCGGCCGGTCCGAGGACGGGAAGACTGACCGGATCATCGCTCGCCTGCACGGCCAGGGCGTGCTGACGGTCGGCGAGACGGACGATTTCACCCGCGCGGGCGGCATGGTCCGCATCGCCGTTGAACACGGCAAAATCCGCTTCCGGATCGACGTGAAGGCGGCGACCGCCGCGGGGCTGACGATCAGCTCCAAGGTGCTCCTGTTTGCCACGATTGTGACCGCCGACCGCTAGACCCGCCCATGCCACTGCGCGATACCCCGATACGGCGAAAGCTGATGGCCATCACGCTGGGCACCAGCGCGGTGGTCGTCCTGATCACGTGCGGATCGTTTCTGGGCTACGAATGGCTGACCTTTCGGCGCACCACGGTGCAGAACCTGACGACCTTAGGCGAGAGCACCGCGGCCACCAGCACCGGCGCCATGGCGTTCGATAATCCCCGCGACGCCGCGGAAATTCTCAGCGCGCTGAAGACCGAGCGCCACATCGTGGCGGCGGCGCTCTATGACGCGCAAGGCCAGCTCTTTTCCCGCTACCCGACGGACGCTCCGGATGCGGTCTTCCCCACCCTGCCCCAGCCGGACGGCTATCGCTTTGTCACCGGCCGGCTGAACGGGTTTATCCCGGTCATCCAGGTCAAGGGCAACCAGCGTTACGGCACACTTTATCTCAGCTCGGACCTGGACGAACTGTATGACCGGATGCGGCTGTACGGCGGGATCGCCTTCGTCGCCATCGGAATTTCGTCGTTGGTCGCTTATACGCTTTCCCGCATCCTGCAGGGCCAGATCTCCCGGCCGATTCTGGCCCTGGCGGAGACCGCCAAGGCGATTTCGGATCGGCGCGATTATTCGGTGCGGGCGAGCAATCCGGGGCGGGACGAACTCGGGCTTCTGACCGATGCCTTCAACCACATGCTGGAACAGATCGAGGAGCAGAATCGCGCGCTGCAGCAAGCCTACGACGATCTGCGCCAGACCCAGCAGGCGATCACCCAGCAGGAGCGCCTGCGCGCCGTCGGCCAGATGGCGAGCGGCATCGCGCACGACATCAACAATGCGATTTCCCCGGCCCTCCTCTATGTCGAGTCGCTGCTCGAGCGGGAGCCAAACCTGAGCGCCCGGACGCGGGATTACCTCACGATGGTGCAGCGGGCGATCGACGACGTGGCCCAGACGGTGGGCCGCCTCCGGGAATTTTACCGGCAGCGCGAGCCCCAGCGCTTGCTCGCGCCGGTCGACTTGAACCGCCTGATCGAGCAGGCGGCGGAGCTGACCCGCGTCCGCTGGGATGACATGTCGCAGCAGCGCGGCGTCGCGATCGAGATGCAGCTGGCGCTCTCGCCCGATCTGGCACCCGCCCTCGGCATCGAAAGCGAAATTCGGGAGGCGCTGATCAATTTGATCTTCAATGCCGTGGACGCCATTTCGGCGGGAGGCTCCATTGCGATTCGCACCCGGATGGCCCAGCGCCCGGTGGTCCCGGGCCAGCCGCTGGGCGGCCTCGACGCCTGCGTGGAGGTGTCGGACACCGGCATGGGCATGGACGAGGAAACCAAGCGCCGCTGCATGGAGCCTTTCTTCACGACCAAGGGCGAACGCGGCACCGGCTTGGGCTTGGCGATGGTCTACGGCACGCTGCAGCGGCACAATGCCGCGGTGGAAATCGACTCGGTGGTTGGCCGCGGGACCACCATCCGGCTGTTTTTCGGCGTCGCCGGAGACATCCGCAAAACCGCCGAATTGGGCCGCGATTCCGGGGCGCGCCCGACCCGGCTCCGCCTCTTGGTCGTGGACGACGATGTCGCCCTCCTCCAATCGCTCAGTCAGGCGCTGGTTGATGACGGCCATGACGTCACCGTGGCCAGCGGCGGGCAGGCGGGGATCGACGCCCTGCACGCCGCGCGGCAGGCCGGCCGGCAATTCGACTTGGTCCTGACGGACTTGGGCATGCCCCAGGTTGACGGGCGGCGGGTGGCCGACGCGGTGAAGGCCGACGCGCCCGGCACCAAAGTCTGCCTCCTGACCGGCTGGGGGCACTTGCTGGACGCGGCGACGGATGTCCCGGAGTCGGTCGATTGGGTATTGAACAAGCCGCCGAAACTGCGCGAATTGCGGGAAGTGCTGGCGGCCGTCACCGGGCCGGGGCCCGCCTGAGTTTTTTTCGAACGATGCCCTTAAGACCGACTGGACGCCTGCTGGTGGTGGACGACGAGGCCCCGCTGATGACCGCGCTGTGCATGACGCTGCGCGACGAAGGTTACGCGGTGACCGGCGTCACGGCGGCCGCCGATGCGCTGAAGGCGCTGGCCCAGGGGGAGTTCGATCTGATCATGACCGATTTGATGATGCCCGAGATGGATGGCATCACGCTGCTGACCGAGGCCTTGGTCATCGATCCGGGCCTGGCGGTCATCGTGATGACCGGGCATGGCACCATTCCTTCGGCCGTTTCGGCGATGAAGGCCGGGGCGATCGACTATGTGCTGAAGCCCTTTAAACTTAGCGTCATGCTGCCGGTATTGGAACGGGCCCTGATGATCCGGGGCCTGAAGGCAAAGAACGCGCTCCTGGAGCGCCGGGTTCGGCAACGCACCACCGAGCTGGAGATGGCCAACAAGGAACTGGACGTTTTTTGCAGTTCGGTTTCCCACGATTTGCGGACGCCGCTGCGGACGATCGCCGGTTTTGTCGAAATTCTGCGCGGGCGCTATGCGAAAACCCTTGCGCCCGAGGTGCAGCGCCTGGTGGAGCTGATCGACCGGGGCACGACGGAGATGGGCGAATTGATCGCCGGGCTGCTCGATTTGTCGCGGCTGGGTTTGCATGCGCTGGCCCGGCAGACCGTCGACGTTGAGGCGCTTTGCCGGGAGGTTTTTCTTGCGCTCGAGAGCCAGCGGGCCGGCCGGCAAGTCGAACTGCGGCTGGGGCCGCTGCCTTCGGCCTCGGCCGATCCCACTCTGCTCCAGGTGGTCATGGTCAACCTCCTTGCCAACGCCATCAAATACACCCGGCCCCGCGCGCAGGCCGTGATCGAGGTGGGCGCGCAGACCGAGGAGGATGAGAATTCGCCGGTCTATTTCGTCCGCGACAATGGGGTCGGCTTCGATCTGAGCGACGCGGAAAAGCTGTTTGGCACCTTCCAGCGGCTGCACCACGCCCACGAGTTCGAGGGGACAGGGGTCGGACTGGCGACCGTCCGGCGCATCATTGAACGGCATGGCGGGCGGGTTTGGGCGGATGCGGCCCCGGACGCGGGCGCCACGTTCTATTTCACTTTGCCGGCTCCCGAGCTCTGATGGCAGCGGGGCGCCGCGCCCGCGGGAAAGAAAAAAGCGGCGCCTTCCGGGCGCCGCTTTTGTCGCAAATATCAATCGTGATCCCATAGTGATGGGGCGACTGGGACTGACGGGCAACTCCTCTTTGGTGGGTAGAACTGCGCAGGAGGCTGGCGGGAAATCGTGCAATTACCCGCGGATTCTGGGGAACCGGATGGGTGCTGAGGGTACCGTTTGAGCTACAGCGACCTAGTGCATTTCAATATGCCGGATTCCAGCCCGCTTGCCTCGACCCGCTTCTCCCGGGCGGTCGGATTCATTGACCGTGAACTCGGAAGTCGCTGAGGGATAATATATTGCATGATATTTTCGCTCAAGTTAACGGCCAAGTGGGCCGTCTTGTAGCCGTCCGAACTCGCGACCCCATCCTTTTCTATTAATCACTATTTCGTCGCGATGGTAACGTAAGAATTTGATCTACGCTTAGATATGGTTGCTATACCCCTATGAGCTCCCGCGTTTGGTTCTTCGCCCCCATCGTCGGGTTATTGGTCGGAGCCCCGCTGCTGGCGCGGGCTGATCCCGACGGTTCCTCCGGTGATCCGGCCCTGAACGCGCTGAAGCAACTGAGCGTTGATCAACTCATGAACGTCGAGGTGACCTCCGTTTCCAAGCAGCCAGAGAAGGTGTTCGATACGGATGCGGCGATCAACGTGATCAGCAGCCAGGACATTGCCGACTTCGGCGCGACAAGCATCCCGGAGGCCCTCCAGCTGGCCCGCAATTTGGATGTCGCCCAGAAGAATTCCCATGATTGGGCCATCAGCGCGAGGGGATTCAACACCGACTTGGGCAACAAGCTGCTGGTGCTGATGGACGGGCGGACCCTGTACACGCCGCTTTTTTCTGGCGTCTTCTGGGACACCCAGGACTACCTCCTCCAAGACATTGAGCGAATCGAAGTGATTAGCGGACCGGGCGGAACGCTGTGGGGCGCCAACGCGGTCAATGGCGTCATCAATATCACGACCAAGAGCGCCAAGGACACGCAGGGCCTTTATGTGGAAGGCGGCGGGGGGTCGGAACTGGAGGACTTCACCGGCGCCCGCTACGGCGGCGAATTGGCGCCCGGCGTCTACTACCGGGTCTACGGCAAGTACTTTGACCGGGGCGATGAGGCAATCGCGGACGGCAGCCCGGCGTCGGACGCTTGGCACATGGGCCAGGGCGGATTTCGACTCGACGCGACGACGACACCGGATACGACCTTCACCCTGCAGGGCGACGCCTACGGCGGGGCGGAAGCGGCGGAGACTGGCGGCACGGAGCAAAAGAGCGGCGAAAACATCCTGGGCCGCTGGTCGCATGAATCGGGCCCGGATTCCTCCATGAGTCTCCAGCTCTATTATGATCGGACCCATCTGAGCGACCCGATCCCGGAGGTCCTCTTGGGCGCCACGGTCCTCGCGCCCGCCGGCATCGTCGTCGACAACTTGGGCACCGCGGACCTGGATTTTCAGCATCATCTCAATTTTAGCGACCAGAACCATTTCTCCTGGGGTTTTGGCTACCGGTTCACGCGCGATATGCTGGACAATGCGCAGGTGCTGGCCTTCCTGCCGGCGACGCAAGATCAGAATTTGTTCAGCGTCTTCGCCCAGGATGAGATCTATTTTCAGCCGAACCTCGTCCTGACCCTCGGGAGCAAGTTGGAGCACAACGATTATACCGGCTACGAAGCCGAGCCGAACATCCGGCTGCGCTGGAACCCGACGCCCACCCAGACGCTCTGGTCCGCGATTTCGCGGGCCGTGCGCACGCCCTCGCGCATCGACCGCGACCTGTCCGAACCGGCGCCCCCGAACTTGGTGCTGCTGGAGGGGAGTGCGGATTTCGAGTCGGAAAAAGTGGTCGCCTACGAGGTGGGCTACCGCCTGCAGGTTTCGCCCCAGCTGGTCGGCGGCATTTCGACTTTTTACAACGAGTACACGGACGTCCGCAGCACCAGCGAAACGCCAGGCACGATTCTGCCGCTCTTTTTTCAAAACAACGTTCAGGGTGAGACGCACGGCTTCGAGTTTTCCGGCACTTACCAGGCGCTGTCCTGGTGGCAGTTGCGTTGGGGCTATGATCTCCTGATTGAAAACCTGGGCGTGAAGCCGGGCGCCTTCGACCTGAATGACGCCCTCAATGAGACGGCGGACCCCCAGAGCCAATACTCGCTGAGCTCGGCGATGAATCTGCCCCACGACTGGCTGCTGACCGCGCGTCTGCGCTGGGTCGGTTCCCTCATCACCAACAGCGGGCCTAATCCCGGGATCGTGCCGAGCTATTATGAATTGAATGCCCGGGCCGCGTGGCACCCCGTGAAGCAACTGGAGCTCTCGGTGACGGGCCAAAACCTGCTCCATGCCTATCACGTGGAATACGGATTTCCGAGTCCGACCCGGGAGGAAATTGCCCGCGGTGTCTACGGGAAGGCGTCATGGCAGTACTGAGGCCAGCACCGCGGCGGCCCCTCCGGCTCCAGCTGCGCCGGATCGGTTGGCGCCTCGCCGGCCTCGGAATCCTCTGTGCGGCCGGCGCCCGGGATCTGCCCGCGGAGGGTGCGCCGGCCGGCGAGTATCAGATCAAGGCGGTGTTCGTCTATAATTTCGCCCATTTTGTCCAATGGCCGCCCGCCGCCCTGCCGGCCGGCGCCGCCCCGCTGGTGATCGGAGTTTTGGGCACCGATCCGTTTGGCCCGTATCTGGACGAAGCGGTGCGCGGCGAAAAGATCGACGGCCATCCGCTGGCCGTGCAGCGCTTCCGGCGGATCGAAGATGTCCGCGATTGCCAAATCCTATTCATCAGCCAGTCGGAGAATGACCGGCTGGACCGCATCTTGGCGGACCTGAAGGGCCGGAGCATTTTGACGGTCAGCGAAGCGGCCGGCTTTGGCGACCGCGGGGGCATGATCGGCCTGGTCACGGTCGACCACAAGGTCCGCCTGAAGATCAACGTGGGCGCCGCCCGGGCGGCCACCTTGACGATCAGTTCCAAACTGCTCCGGCCCGCGGAGATCGTCACCACCGGAAAGGACTAGCCGATGGATTTCAACAACATGCCGGTGCAGCGCAAGCTGATGGCGATCATCCTGGTCGTCAGCGGGGCGGTCTGCCTGCTCGTCTGCGCCACGCTGCTCACTTACGATTACCAAACGTTTCGGTTCAACACGCGGCAGGGACTGACGACCCTCGGGCAGATCATCGCGACCAACAGCACCGCGGCCCTGGCCTTCCAGAACCAGGATGACGCGCGGGAAATTCTCACCGCGCTCAAGGCCGAACGGCATATCGTGTCGGCGGCGCTTTACGACGGTCAGGGCCGGCTCTTCGCCAAATATCCGATCAGTCGGCCCGACTCGAGCTTCCCCGCCCATCCGGACGTCGATGGCTACGGCTTCGCCGATGTGCATCTGGTGGGCTATGAACCGGTGGTCATCGAGGGCCGGCGCTTGGGCACCCTCTACCTCGAGTCCGACATGCAGGCCCTGTACGGGCGCCTGCGGGTCTACGCGGGGCTGCTGGCCGTACTGATCGTCCTCTGTTTCACCCTCGCCTTCGCCCTCTCCTCGGTGCTCCAGCGGGGAATTTCCCGGCCGATCCTCGCTTTGGCGGAAACGGCCGGCATCGTGTCGCGGGGCGATTATTCGGTGCGGGCGATCAAGATGGGCGGCGGCGAGGCCGGATTGCTCACCGATGCCTTCAATCATATGTTGGAGGAGATTCAGAAGCTGAATGAGGAGCTCGAGCAGCGCGTGGTGAAGCGCACCTCCCAACTCCAGGCGGTCAACAAGGAGCTCGAGGCCTTTTCGTATTCGGTGTCGCACGACTTGCGCGCCCCGCTGCGGCATATCGACGGGTTTGCCCAACTGCTCCAGCGCCACCTCGACCCCTCGCTCGACGACACCGGCCGGCGCTACCTGGCGACGATCGCCGATTCGGCGAAACGGCTGGGCCGGCTGATCGACGAATTGCTCGTGTTCTCCCGCATGGGGCGGGCGGAAATTCGGCACAGCCTGGTCCCGCTGGGTCCCATGGTCGCCGGCGTGGTTCGCGATCTCCTGCCGGAAACGGCGGACCGCCAGATCGACTGGGCGATTCGGGACCTGCCCTCGGTCTATGGCGACCCGGCCATGCTCCGGCAGGTGTGGACCAATCTGCTGAGCAACGCCGTCAAATACAGCCGGCGCCGGACCGTGGCCCGCATCGAGATCGCGCATCGGCCTGACCCGGCCGACGGCCATGTCTTCTCGATCCGCGACAATGGGGCCGGCTTCGACATGCAATACGTGGACAAGCTTTTCGGGGTCTTTCAGCGCCTCCACAACGCGGCGGAATTCGAGGGCACGGGCATTGGCCTGGCCAACGTGCAACGCATCGTCCTGCGCCACGGCGGCCGGGTCTGGGCCGAAGGTCGCCCCGACGAAGGCGCGACGTTCTATTTTACCGTCCCCGACTCCGGGCCCCCCGTCGACCATCCGGCCGAATCCCTCCTAGCCGTATCCTCATGAACCAAATTCACAGCATTCTCCTCGCGGAGGACAATCCGCTCGATACCGAACTCACCCTCGCGGCGCTCTCCGAACACAATTTGGCCAACGAGGTGGTCGTCGTCACCGATGGCGCCGAGGCGCTCGACTACCTCTACAACCGCGGCCGATTCAAACTGCGGGCCAACGGCAATCCGGCGGTCGTGCTCCTCGACCTGAAAATGCCGAAAGTCGACGGACTGGAGGTCCTCCGCATCGTCAAAAGCGACGAAAACCTGAAAAATATCCCCGTGGTCATGCTCACCTCCTCCCGCGAGGAGCAGGATTTGGTGCGCAGCTACAACCTGGGCGTCAATTCGTACGTCGTAAAACCGGTCGACTTTCAGGCCTTCATGATGGCGGTTAAGCAAATCGGAGTATATTGGACGGTTCATAACGAGCCACCGGTCGGAAGCGTGCGCTCGCCGGAACACAGCGACCAGAAAGCGCCCTAATGATCCCGGCCGGCACCCCACCCGCTCCCCTGCGCCTGCTGCATTTGGAGGACAGCGCGGCCGACGCCGAGCTGATCCGGGTGACCTTGGCCGAGGATTGGCCGGATTGCCAAATTGAACGGGTGCAGATCGAATCCGATTATGTGGCCGCCCTGCGGCGGGGAAGTTTCGACCTGATCCTGTCCGATTTTTCGATGCCGGGCTTCGATGGCCTGACGGCGCTTGCCCTGGCCCGGCGCCTGCAGGCGGAGAAGCCGTTTGTCTTCCTCTCCGGCACCATCGGCGAGGACTATGCGGTCGAGGCGCTGAAGAACGGGGCGACCGACTACGTGATCAAGGACCGGCTGCGCCGGCTCAATCCGGTCATTCACCGGGCGTTGAAGGAGGTCGGCGAATTTCACCGGCGGCAGGAGGCCGAGCGGCGGTTCCTGCGCGCGCAGCGCCTGGAGAGCGTGGGCCTCTTGGCCGGCGGCATGGCCCACGATTTGAACAACGCGCTGGCCCCGATCCTGATGTCCGTGCCCCTGCTGCGCGAAAGGGCGGCGGACCGCGATGTCCTGCGCCTGCTCGATGTGATCGAGTCCAGCGCGCAGCACGGCGCGGGGCTGATCCAACAGGTCCTCGCGTTCTCCCGCGGCGTGGAGGGCGAGCGGGTGATCCTGCAGCCGCAGGCGGTCATCCGCGACGTCGTCCGCCTGCTGGGTGAAACGCTGCCGCGGTCGATCGCGATCGAAACGGAACTGCCGCCGACCGTCTGGGCCGTGCGCTCCGATTCGACCCAGCTCGGCCAGGTGCTGATGAATCTGGGGGTGAACGCGCGGGATGCGATGCCCGCCGGCGGCCGGCTTTTCGTCAGCGCCCGCAACGTCGTGGTCGATGAGGCGCAGGCGAAGGCTTATCCCGGCGCGCGTCCCGGGCCGCACGTCCTGATCAGCGTCGCCGACACCGGCACCGGGATCGCGCCCGAAGTGCGCGATCGAATTTTTGACCCGTTTTTCACCACCAAGGAGGTGGGCCGCGGCACCGGTCTCGGCCTTTCGACCGTGCTCGGCATCGTCAAGAGCCATGGCGGCTTTCTGCGCCTTCAGAGCGAACTCGGCCAGGGCACGGAGTTCGGGCTCTTTTTCCCGGCCGCCCTGGCGGTCGAGGCGACTCCGGCGAGCGCTCCGGCGGCCGGCTCGCCCCGGCGGGGACAGGGGGAAACCATTCTGGTGATCGACGACGAGGAAAATGTGCGCGGGGCGGTGGCGGAATTTTTGCGCGCCAACGGGTACCGTGTCCTGGTCGCCTCGGGCGGGGCAGCGGGCCTGGAAATCTACCGGGAGCGGGGCGCCGAGATTCGGGTCGTCCTCAGCGACCTGATGATGCCCGCGATGCAAGGCGCGGAGCTGGCGCGGCGCCTGCGGGCATTGAACCCGGACGTGCGCGTGGTCAAGATGAGCGGACTGGCCGACGAGGCCGCGGACAGCGAGGACGGCACGGGCCGGATGGCGTATTTGCAGAAGCCGATGAACGGGCCGGACCTCTTGGGCGCGCTGCAACGGGTGCTCGCGCCGCCGCCGCCCGCCGGCTAGGCGGCCCGCCGCGGCAGTTGCCGCTTGCGGCGCCCCGGCGGCAACCAAAGTCGCCCCATGTCCGCCGCCGTCCAGGACCCCGCTGAGATCGACCGCCGCTACCGCTATTGGCGGGTGCGGTCGTCGGCGCCCTGATGCTGGCGTTCACCTGGAACAAGACCACGCCTGCCCTGTCGGCCAAGACCTCCTCCGTCTGACGCACCGAATGCCGCCGCGGATGCGGGAAAAAGCGCCGCCGAAAAACGTGACATTTTAGCCTGGGACTCGTCTGTCCCTTTTCGTAAAGGTTGAAGTGGGTTCTAACCCCCGTTTCGAACCTGCATACCTAACCCTATGGCTAATAAACCTTTTGACCCTTCGAATCCCGCCCCAGCGGCTCCGTCCTCCCGTCGGAAAGCATGGGGGATATTTCGCCCCCTGGTTTTGGTCCCCCTCATCGCGATCGCGTTGATTGGGACGCTTTGGTGGGTGAACCACAGTGAGGAAGTTCCGGGCGCCGGCCAGCGCGGCGGCGGGGGCGGGGGTGGTTTCGGCGGCGGCGGCTTCGGCGGCGGTCGCCGCGGCGGGAACGGGCCCCTGCCGGTGATCGTCGAGCCAGCCAAGAAGGGAAACATCAATATCTACATCAATGGCTTGGGCACGGTCAGCCCATTGGTCACCGATGTCATTCGCACCCAGGTCAGCGGCCAACTTGTCCAGGTCAATTTTCAGGAGGGTCAGCTGGTCAAGCAGGGCGACGTTCTCGCCGTCATCGACCCGCGGCCGTACCAAAACGCGCTGGAGCAGGCCGAGGGGCAATTGCTTCAGGCGCAGGCGCAGCTCAAGGAAGCGCAGCTCGATTTGGAACGCTACCACACCCTGGCCACCCAGGATTCGATTGCCCAGCAGCAGGTCGATTCCCAGGCGGCGCTGGTCACCCAGGATCAGGGCATCGTGCGGGTCGACCAGGCCGCGATCGATACGGCGAAGCTCAATTTGGTCTACTGCCACATCGTGGCCCCGGCGAGCGGCCGCGTGGGGCTGCGCGAGGTTGACCCGGGCAACTACGTCACCCCGGGCGACAGCAACGGCCTGGTTGTGCTGACCCAGCTGACACCGATCTCCGTGATCTTCACCACGGCCGAGGACGATATTCCGGCGGTGCAGGCCCGCCTGCAGTCCAAGGCCGTGCTGCCGGTCGACGCCTTCGACCGCACTCTCTCCAAAAAATTGGACTCCGGCAAATTGGAGACGATCGACAACGAAGTCGATCCGACCACCGGCACCTTCAAGCTGCGGGCGCTCTTCCCCAACGCCCAGGAGCAGATGTTTCCCAATCAATTCGTGAACGCGCGGATGCTGCTCGACGTCGACCGCGGGGCGACCGTCATCCCGACTTCGGCGATCGAGCGCGGCGAACAGGGGGACTTTGTTTACGTCATCAAGCCGGATAACACCGCCTCGGTGCGCACCGTGACCCTCGGGCCCACCGAGGGCGAGCGGGTGGCGGTCACCGATGGCCTCGAGGTGGGCGAACAAGTGGTCACCGACGGGGCGGACAAATTGAAGGAGGGCATGGCGGTGATCGTCCAGTTGCCGCAGGCGGCCGCGCCGGGCACCGGAGCGCTGCCGGGCGCCGACGGGACTAAGCGCCGGCACAAGAAGAAAGACGGCGATAATCCGCCGTGAGCCCCTCCCGGACTTTCATCCTCCGGCCGGTCGCCACGACTTTGCTCATGGCGGCGATCCTGATTGTCGGGATCGTGGCCTACAAATTCCTGCCGCTGTCGGCCCTGCCGGAGGTCGATTACCCGACGATCCAGGTCCAGACGTTTTATCCCGGGGCGAGCCCCGACGTCATGACCTCGTCGATCACCGCGCCATTGGAGCGCACGCTCGGCGAAATGCCGGGGCTCAAGCAGATGTCCTCGACCAGCTCGGCTGGCGCCTCGGTCATCACGCTCCAGTTCTCGCTCACCCTCGCGCTCGACGTCGCCGAACAGGAAGTGCAGGCGGCGATCAACGCCTCCGGCAATCTCCTGCCCTCGGACCTGCCGGCCCCTCCGATCTACGCCAAGGTCAATCCGGCGGACGCTCCCGTGCTTTCGCTGGCCCTCACCTCCAAGACTGTGCCCTTGACCCAGGTCGAGGACTTCGCCGACACCCGCTTGGCGCAAAAAATCTCCCAACTGGCCGGCGTCGGTCTGGTGAGCATCGGGGGCGGCCAGCGCCAGTCGATGCGCATCCGGGTGAACGCCGGGGCGATGGCGGCCTACGGGCTCAATCTGGACGACCTGCGCACGACCGTGATGAACGGCAACGTGAACACCGCGAAGGGCAATTTCGACGGTCCGTCCCGCTCCTATACGATCAATTCCAATGATCAGCTGAAGACGCCGCGGGAATACGAGCGCCTGGTCATCGCCTACAAGAATGGCGCCCCGGTGCGCCTCTCCGACGTGGCGACGGTCGAAAGCGCCGCCGAGAACACAAAGCTCGCCGCCTGGGTCAATACCACTCCGGCCATCATTCTCAACGTGCAGCGCCAGCCCGGCGCCAATGTCATCGACACGGTGCAGAGCGTGCTCGATCTCCTGCCGGCGCTCAAAGACTCCCTGCCCCCGGCGGTGGAGGTCAGCGTCCTCACGGACCGCACGGACACGATTCGGGCCTCGATTCACGACGTCGAATTCGAGCTCACGCTGGCGGTCATCCTGGTCGTGCTCGTGATCTTCATCTTCCTGCGCAACATTCCGGCGACCCTGATCCCGAGCCTGTCGGTGCCGCTGTCCCTGGTGGGTACCTTTGCGGTCATGTATTTGCTGGGCTTTAGCCTGAACAATCTCTCGCTGATGTCCCTGACGATCGCGGCGGGCTTCGTGGTGGACGACGCCATCGTCATGATCGAGAACATCGCCCGGTACGTCGAACAGGGCGACGCCCCGCTCGAGGCCGCCCTGAAGGGCTCCGCGCAGATCGGCTTCACGATCATTTCCCTGACGATCTCCCTGATCGCCGTCCTGATTCCCTTGTTGTTCATGGGCGATGTGGTCGGCCGGCTTTTTCGGGAGTTTGCGATCACCCTGGCGGTCACGATTCTGATCTCGGCGGTCGTCTCCCTGACGCTGGTCCCGATGATGTGCGCGAAGCTCGTGCACCACCGGCCGGAGTCGGCCGAGCCCCGCTGGAGCCGGGCCGCGGGCCGGGGCTTTGACGCCCTGCTCGCCCGCTACGCGTCGGTGCTCGACTGGGTGCTGGAACACCAGACCCTCACCCTGATGGTCGCCGTCGCGACCCTGGCCATCACGGCGTTCCTCTACATCATCATCCCCAAGGGATTTTTTCCGGTCCAGGACACGGGGCTCATCCAGGTGATCACCGAGGCGCCGCAATCCGCTTCCTACGCGGAGATGACGCAATTGCAGGAGCGGCTCGCCGCCACGATCCTGAAGAAGGATCCCGACGTCGCCAGCCTCTCGTCCTTCGTCGGTGTCGACGGCACGAACACGACCCTCAACACGGGCCGAATGCTGATCAATCTCAAGCCGCACGAACAGCGCTCGCGCAGCGCCTCCCAGATCATCCGGCGCCTGCAGGCCGAGACGGCGGATGTCGCCGGTATCACGCCCTACATGCAGCCGGTGCAGGATCTGACGATCGACGACCGGGTGAGCCGCACCCAGTACCAGTTCGTCCTCGAGTCCGCGGATCCGCTGATGCTCAGCGAGTGGATTCCCAAGCTTATGGCCGAGCTGGGCAATCTCCCGCAGCTGACGGACGTGGCGAGCGACCTGGCCGAACAGGGTCTGGCCGCGTACGTCGACATCGACCGCGACACGGCGGCCCGCTTCGGGGTCACCGCCGCCACGGTCGACAACGCGCTGTACGACGCCTTTGGCCAGCGGATCGTGTCCACGATTTTTACCCAATCCAACCAATACCGCGTCATCATGGAGGCGGATCCGGCGATGCAGAAGTCGCCCGATTCGCTCGCGCGCATTTATGTCCCCTCGGCGAGCGGCGGCCAGGTACCGTTGTCGGCGATCGCCAAGGTGACCATTCGCAATGAGCCGCTGCTCATCAACCACCTGAGCCAGTTTCCGGCCAACACGATTTCGTTCAACGTGCCGGCCGGCGGCTCGCTGGGCGATGCGGTGGACGCCATCCGGGCGGCGGCGACCCAGATCGACATGCCGCCGAGCATCATCATGAGCTTCCAGGGCGCCGCCTCGGCCTTCGAGGCCTCGCTCTCCAACGAGCTGTTCCTGATCCTCGCCGCGGTGCTGACGATGTACATTATCCTGGGGGTCCTTTACGAAAGCTTCATTCATCCGATCACGATTCTCTCCACGCTGCCCTCGGCGGGCATCGGCGCGTTGCTGGCGCTGATGCTGGTCGGAGACGACTTGGGGGTCATTGGCATCATCGGCATCATCCTGCTGATCGGCATCGTGAAGAAGAACGCGATCATGATGATTGACTTTGCCCTCGACGCGGAGCGCAACGAGGGTCAGGCGCCGCGCGATGCGATCCGGCAGGCCTGCCTGCTGCGGTTCCGGCCGATCCTGATGACGACGATGGCGGCCCTCCTGGGCGCCGTTCCCCTCATGGTCGGCACTGGCACGGGCTCGGAACTGCGCCACCCCCTCGGCATCACGATCGTCGGGGGCCTGATCGTCAGCCAGGTGCTCACCTTGTTCACCACCCCGGTCATCTATTTGTTTTTTGAGCGGCTCGCCGCGCGGGTCCGGGCCCGGAGCGGCCAAGCCGCGGCCGCCGCGACCGCGGCGCCGGAGACGGCGGTATGAACGGGGTCTCCTCCCTCTTTGTCCGCCGCCCGGTGGCGACGACCCTGCTGACGATCGGCATCGCGCTGGCCGGCATGGCCGCCTACACGAAGCTGCCGGTGTCCCCGCTGCCGCAGGTCGACATTCCGACGATCACCGTTTCGGCCGGCATGGCCGGCGCCAGTCCGGAGACGATGGCGAGCAGCGTGGCCACCCCCTTGGAGCGGCATTTGGGCGAGATCGCCGATGTGACCGAGATGACCTCGAGCAGCTCGGTGGGGAGCACGAACGTGGTGCTGCAGTTCGGGCTCAACCGCGACATCGACGGAGCGGCGCGCGATGTGCAGGCGGCGATCAACGCCGCGCGGGCGGACTTGCCGACCGCGCTGCGCGCCAATCCGACCTACCGGAAGGTCAATCCCTCGGACACGCCGATCCTGATCTTCGCCCTCACCTCGAACACGCTCACCCAGGCCAAGCTTTACGACGCGGCCGCCACGATTCTGGAGCAGAAGCTCTCGCAGGTGCCCGGGGTCGGCGACGTGTCGGTCAGCGGCAGCTCGCTGCCGGCCGTGCGCGTGGAACTGAACCCAACCGCGCTCTTCAAGTACGGGGTCGGCATGGAGGACGTGCGGGCCGCGCTCGGCGGGGCCAACGCCAACAGCCCCAAGGGGGCGATTGAGAGCGACCGGCTCCATTGGCAGATTTACAGCAATGACCAGGCGCAGCAGGCGAGCGACTACCAGTCGCTGATCGTCGCCTACCGGAACGGGGCCCCGATCCGGCTTGCCGACGTCGCGACCGTGGAGGACTCGGTGGAGGACATCCGCAATCTTGGGATTTCCCGGGACGAGCCCGCGGTCCTGGTCGTCATCTCGCGGGAGCCGGGTGCCAACATCATTGAGACGGTCGACCGGGTAAAGGCGATGATCCCCGCGCTCCAGGCCTCGCTGCCCGGGGCGGCGCTGCTCAAGGTGGCCATGGACCGGAGCATCACGATCCGCGCGTCCCTGCGGGACGTGGAGACCACCCTCGCGATTTCGATCCTGCTGGTCGTGATAGTGGTGTTCGTTTTTCTGCGCGATGCCCGCGCCACGCTGATTCCGTCCATGGCCGTCCCGATTTCGCTGATCGGCACCTTTGGGGCGATGTACCTGCTGGACTATAGCTTGGATAATCTCTCCCTCATGGCGCTCACCATTGCGACGGGCTTCGTGGTCGACGACGCCATCGTGGTCATGGAGAACATCGCCCGCCATATCGAGCACGGGATGGGCCGCTTTGAGGCCGCGCTCCAGGGCGCCCGTGAGGTGGGATTCACGGTTTTGTCGATGAGCCTGTCGCTGATCGCGGTCTTCATCCCGATCCTGCTGATGGGCGGCATTGTCGGCCGCCTGTTTCGGGAGTTCACGGTCACCCTGTCGGTCGCGATCCTGATCTCGATGGTGATCTCGCTCACGACGACGCCGATGATGTGCGCGCGGCTGCTCGGCCGGCAGGATCCGGCGCGCCGCGGCCGGTGGTACCGCTGGAGCGAAAACTTCTTCGAGGACCTGCTGCACGGCTACGAGCGCAGCCTGACCTGGGCCCTGCGCCATGGGCGAATCATGATGCTGATCCTCTTCACGACGATCGGACTCAACATCTGGCTCTTCAACATCATCCCCAAGGGCTTTTTTCCCGAGCAGGACACGGGCCTCATGATGGGCGGCATCCAGGCCGACCAGAGCATTTCCTTTCAATTGATGGCGAAGAAGCTGAAGCAGTTCATCGACATCGTGCAGGCCGACAAGGCCGTGGCCAATGTGGTGGGCATGACCGGCGGCGGCGGCTTTGGCGGCGGCACCAATTCCGGCCGGCTCTTTATCGCGCTGAAACCCCTCGCCAAGCGCAAGGAATCGGCCGAGCGCGTGATCATGCGCCTGCGGCCCAAATTGACGGCGGTCCCCGGCGCCTCGCTGTTTCTCAACCCGGCCCAGGACATTCACATCGGCGGCCGCCAGAGCCTGTCGAGCTACCAGTACACCCTCCAGGCGGACGAACTGTCGGATCTGCGCACCTGGGCCCCGAAGCTCGTCGAGGCGCTCAAAGCCGAGCCCCTCCTGCAGGACGTCAATTCCGACCAGCAGGACAAGGGACTGGAAACCGATTTGGTGGTCGATCGGGACACAGCATCGCGCCTCGGGCTCACGGCCAGCCAAATCGACAACACCCTCAACGACGCGTTCGCCCAGCGCCAAGTCTCCACCATTTACCGGGACCTGAACCAGTACCACGTGATCATGGTGGTCGCCACCAAGTATTGGCAGGACCCGGCCGCGCTGCGCGACATCTACGTCAGCACGTCCGGGGGCGCCGTCACCGGCAGCCAATCGACCAACGCGGTCGCCGGCACCGTGTCCGCGGGCGGCCCGACCAACGCCGCCGCCTCCGTCGCCTCGGATGCGGCGCGCAATGCCAGCACCAACGCCATCGGCACGACCGGAAAAGGTTCGGCCTCGACCGGACAGGCCGTGAGCACGCGACGCGAGGTCATGGTGCCCCTGTCCGCCTTCGCCCACTACCAAGCGGGCACGACGCCCTTGGGGGTCAATCACCAGAGCCAGTTTGTGGCGGGGACAATCTCCTTCAGCCTCGATCCTTCGGCCTCCCTGAGCGACGCGGTGACCGCCATCAATCGCCAGGTCAACCGGATCCACATGCCCAGCACGATCCACGGCTCTTTCCAGGGCACGGCGCGGACTTATCAGCAATCGATCGGCAACGAGCCGGTGCTGATTCTCGCGGCGATCGTGGCCATTTACCTCGTGCTCGGCGTGCTCTACGAGAGCTACGCCCATCCCCTCACGATCCTTTCGACCCTCCCGTCGGCGGGCGTCGGGGCGGTGCTGGCCCTCATGCTCTTCAACACCGAATTTAGCCTGATCGCGCTGATTGGGGTGATCCTGCTGATCGGCATCGTGAAGAAGAACGCCATCATGATGATCGATTTTGCGATCATCGCCGAGCGCGTCGACGGCCTCAGCCCCCGCGATGCGATCTTCCGGGCGAGCTTGCTCCGTTTCCGGCCGATCATGATGACGACACTGGCGGCCATGCTCGGCGCCGTGCCGCTGGCCTTGGGCGCGGGCGACGGGGCCGAATTGCGCCGGCCCCTGGGCATCTCGATCGTCGGCGGCCTCATGGTCAGCCAGGTTCTGACCCTCTACACGACGCCGGTCGTCTATCTCTATATCGATCGGGCTCGGCTCTGGCTGCAGCAGCAGACGCGCCGGCTGCGCGGCCCCGCGCCCCACCCCGCCCCCACCGCTCCCGCTCCCCTTTGAACCCGCCTATGAACCGCACCGGTTCCCGCCTCCACCTGCCTCTGGACCCATCTGCCGCGCCCACCGCCCGAACGCGGGGCCGCCTCAGCGCGGCTTTGCTCCTGCTCCTTGCCGGCGGCTGCGCGGTCGGCCCGAATTATCACCGCCCGCTGGCGGCTGTGCCCGCCGCGTACAAGGAGGCGGCCGGCTGGAAAGCGGCGACGCCCAACGACGCGGCGACGCGGGGCGCCTGGTGGGAAGTGTTCGGGGATGCCCGCTTGAACGACCTGGAGAGCCAGGTGGCCGGCTCCAATCCGACGCTCCAGGCGGCCGAGTCCAATTATGAGGCGGCGCGCGAAATCGCCCGCGCCGACCGCGCGACCTTTTTCCCCGACCTCACGGCCGACGGCGCATTCACGCGCGCGCAGGCCCACGCCGGGGCGGGCGCGTCGGCGGCGATCGGCAACACGTATAGCGCCGGCCTCGCCGGCAGCTGGTCGCCGGATTTTTGGGGCCGCGTGCGGCGCCTGACCGAGGCCGATGTCGCCAGCGCCCAGGCCAGCGCCGCCCTGCTGGCCTCTTCCCAGCTTTCGCTCCAGTCGACCCTCGCGCAGGACTACATCGCGCTGCGCATCCTCGACGAAAAGGGGCGGCTGCTCGCCGCCGCCGTCGAATCCTACCGGCGCACCCTGCAGATCGCCCAGAACAAGTATCATGCCGGCATTGTCGCCCGCAGCGACGTGATCTCGTCGGAGACCCAGCTCGACAGCACCCGGGCGCAGGAACTGGACACCGGCATCCAGCGGGCCCAATTGGAGCACGCGATCGCCGTCCTGGTCGGCAAGGCGCCCGCCGACTTCTCGCTGGCGACGCGACCGGCAGCCGGGCTCGTCGCCCCGGCCATTCCCGCCCAGTTGCCGTCCGATCTGCTCGAGCGCCGGCCGGACATCGCCGAGGCCGAGCGGAACACGGCGGCGGCCAACGCCCGGGTGGGCGTCCAGACGGCCGCGTACTTCCCGAATATCACGCTCTCCGGCCAGGGCGGTTTTCAGGGCTCCACCCTCTCCCACCTCTTCAGCCTGCCGTACCGCTTTTGGTCGCTCGGCGCCTCGGCGAGCGAAACCCTGCTCGACTTCGGGCAGCGCCGGGCCGAAGTTCTGGAGGCCACCGCCGCCTACGACGCCAGCGTCGGCTCCTACCGCGCCGCCGTGCTGGGCGCGTTTCAGCAGGTGGAGGACAATCTCGCCGCTTTGCGCATCCTGGCGCAGGAGTCGGAGGTGCAGACCAGCGCCGTCACCGAGGCGGCCGAAGCCTCGCGCATCGCCGAGAACGAGTACCGGGCGGGGACGGTCGACTTCACGACGGTGGTCACGGCCCAGGAGATCGAATTGAGCAACCGTGAGGCCTTGCTGGCGCTGCAGCAAAACCAGCTCACTTCCAGCGCGGTTCTGATCGAGGCGCTGGGCGGCGGCTGGGCGGCGGCCGATCTGCCGGACCGGAGGCAGGTTATGGCGCGGCGCGCGCCGCCGGCGCCCCCGGCTCCGCCGGCCCGGCCCTGATCGGCGGAGCGGGCGCCCAGCCGCCGGCCCGTCCAGTCGATTGCGTGACGGAGCGGGATGTTTCCGCGTCGGGGGCCGCCGCGCTCGCCGACGGCCACGGCGCCCGACTGGGGAGCCAAACGGCCCGGGTGGGGCTTAGCTTAACCTATCTGATAGCCAAAAACTAAGGCTAACGGACGCGGCGGCCGATGAAACCGAAAGGGACTTCGATTTCTTTCGCGAACACCGCCGGGTCGAGGGCGCGGCCGCTCCGGCCGGGGAACTTGGCCTAAGTTGGCAGCACTAGGGAGATGGCCGAGGCGCCCGGACTTCGCTCGGAAGCTCCGCTCGCCTCGGCTGATCTTGAACCGCGCCTCCGCCCCGAATTCATCGTCGAACCGCCCTTGCCCGGTGTGCGGACAGCTGCACCGCGCTGTTCCCTTGGCGCGCGGCGAACGGGCGCTGTGCCAACGGTGCGGCGCCGTCATCGCCCGGCGATCGCGGCTGGGCCCCGAAACCGCCCTCGCCTTTGCCGTCACCGGGCTGATCCTCGTGCTGCCGGCCGCCCTCCTTCCGTTCGTGACGGCCGGCACCCTGGGTCATCCGCGCACCTTCTTTTTGCTGACCGGAGTCGGCGGGATGTGGGATCACGGCATGCACGTGCTGGCCGTGCTGGTCTGCCTCTGCGGCGGCCTGGTGCCGCTGGCGCTGCTGGCGAGCCTCGTCCATTTGCTGACCCGGGGGCGCCGGCGCCCGTTCCCGCCCTCGCGCATCGCCGCCGCCGCCCCCACCTTGGCGCGCTGGGCCATGCCGGAGGTGCAGGTGCTGGCCGTCCTCGTGGCGATCGTGAAGTTGGGCTCCTTGATCCAGATTCGGATTGGGCCGGGCTTTTACTGCTATGTGGCGATGTCGGTCGCGCTCCTGATCGCCTTCCGGAGTTTCGAATTGGATTTCGGCTTTTCATCCCGCCCCGCGCCCGCCGCATGAATCCCCGGCCCGCCCCGCCCCGCTTTCGCAACCGGTCCACCGCCGCCGCCCTGACATTGGCCGCGGCGGTTATGCTGGTGCCCGCCAACCTCCTGCCGGTCCTCAGCACGCAGACCTCCGGGCAGAATCGCACCGACACCATTTTTTCGGGCATCGTGGCCCTCTGGACGCAGGGCCTGTGGGCGATCGCCGCGATTGTCTTTACCGCGAGCATCATCGTCCCGGCGCTCAAGCTGGCCGGCCTGGCCTGGCTGCTTTGGAACGCGCGCCGGCCCCAGGCGGGAAATTCGCGCCAGCTGACCCACTTGTACCGCACGCTCGATTTTATCGGTCGCTGGTCGATGCTGGACGTCTTCCTCGCCGCCTTTCTCTCCGGCGTCGTGCAGTTCGGCGCGCTGGCGACCGTGTCCCCGCGCAGCGGGATCTTCGCCTTCGCCAGCGTGGTCGTGCTCACCGTCCTGGCGGTGGAGGCGTTTGACCCGCGGATTTTCTGGCCGGCGGCCGCGCCCGCGAACACCCCATGAGCACCGCGCTCCATCCCAAGGTCAGCCAAACGCCGACCATTCCCCTGGTGTGGATCGTACCCCTGATCGCGTTGGGCATCGGCGGCTGGATGCTGGTGCGGGCCCTCGCCGAGCGGGGGCCGGAGGTGACGATCGACTTTACCGACGGGTCCGGCGTGGAAGCGGACCGCACCGTGCTGGAATACAAAGGGGTCGCCGTCGGGACGGTGAAGGCGGTCCACCTGCGGCCGGACCTGGGCGGGGTGCGGGTGAAGCTGCAAATCGAGAAGGACGCCGCCGCCTTGGCCCGCGGCGGAGCGAAATTTTGGATTGTGCACCCGGAAATCGGGCTGTCGGGCGTGCGCGGCCTCGACACCCTCCTGACCGGAGCGCGCCTCAATGTGCGGCCCGGCGACGGCCCGCCCACGCGCGAATTCCAAGGCCTGGACAAGACCCCGCCGCCCGAAACCCCGCCCTCGGGGCGAACCTTCATGCTGGCGGGCAAGCTGCTGGGCTCCCTGACCACGGGCGCGCCGGTTTTCTACCGCGAGTTTAAAGTGGGCGAAGTGGAGACCAGCCGGCTGGCGGACGATTCGGCCGGGGTGCTGATCCGCATTCATGTGGAGGCGGCCTACTGCGACTTGGTGCGGACCAACACCCAGTTTTGGAACAGCGGCGGATTCTCGTTCAAGGTTAGCCTGCTGGGCGCGACGCTAAAGGACACCTCGCTGGAGTCCTTGATCAGCGGCGGGGTCGCCTTCGCCACGCCCGACACCGCGCCGCTCCCGCCGCCCGCGGCTGACGGGGTGGTCTTCCCCTTGGCCGCCGAGGCCAAGAAGGAATGGATGGAATGGGCGCCCAAGATTCCGATTCAATCGCCGGAAAGCATTTCCAAGGCCCCCGCGCCTCCGGCCCCCTTGTCCGCGCTGATGAAGCCTTAGCCCCTCCCGGGGCCTTGCGTCCGGGGGCACCGTCTTTACCGTACGCGGGCATGGCTTCCATCCGCCCGGTGGTATTCTTTTTCGATGTCGACAACACCTTGCTCGACAACGACCGGGTGACGGCGGATTTGCAGCGGTACCTGGAGAAGGAAATTGGGCTGGAGCGGGCGCAGGACTATTGGGGCATCTTTGAGCGTCTGCGCACCGAACTGGGCTATGCGGACTACCTCGGCTCGCTCCAGCGCTACCGCTCCGAGTTTCCCCACGAGACCCATCTGCTGACGGTCTCGCGCTTCCTGATCGAGTACCCGTTCGCCAACCGGCTCTTCCCCGGCTCGATCGACGCGCTGGCGCACGCCCGGCGGTGGGGTCCGGCGGTCATCCTTTCGGACGGCGATGTCGTTTTTCAGCCGCGGAAAGTGGAGCGCTCTGGTTTGCTCGAGGCGGTCGAGGGCCATGTGCTCATCTACATCCACAAGGAACAGGAATTGACCGAGGTCGAGCGGCGTTACCCCGCCGAACACTACGTGATGGTGGACGACAAGCTGCGGATTTTGAATGCAATGAAGAAGATCTGGGGCGCGAAGCTTACCACCGTGTTCGTGCGCCAGGGCCACTATGCCTGGGACGCCAAGATACTGGCCGAAGAGGCGCCGGCGGACATCTCGATCGAGCGCATCGGCGAGCTGCTCGACTACGATTGGCCGACCTTGTGCGGGGCCGCCGGCGCCCGGTGAGGGGGGCTTCCCACCGGAGGGCCCCGGGTTGGGTCGCGCATCAGGGGACTTCGTAGACCTCGACGACCGTGGTGCCACCGCCGCCGGACGCACTATTGACGACGGCCGAATAGCCGCCCGGGGCCAGCGTGAGCAGAACGGCGGAGTCCTTGCTCGTGGTGCTAGCGAAGGCAAAGGCGTTGACGGCGGCGGCGGCGGCCGCGATTTGGGGGTCGCCGCCCCAGCCTGCGTTCGAGGCGAGGATGGACGAGGAGCCGGACGCTTGCACCACGATCTGGGGATCGGCCATGGTGCCCGTGAGGCCGAAACCGGCCAACGTGGGGCCGCTCGCGCGGATGAGGACCGTCTTGTTGGTGACGCCACCAACGGTAAATCCGGCGGTCAGGGTCCCTCCCGTCGGCAGCGTCGTGTTGCAGGACACGTTCACCAGCCGCGGCACCGTCAGGGTGTAGGCGGAGATGGGAGTCGTGTCATAGAGCTCGGTCAGAGCCGTGCCCGGGCCCGTCCCGGTGACTTGGACCGAATAGGGCCCGGAGGTCAGCGGGGCGACGAGAGCGGCATCCAAGGAGCCGGTCACCAGCGGGAAGGCGAAGGTGGCGCTGTCGGCCGCAATCACCTGGGTCCCGTTGCTGGCCGGCGTGCCCCAGTTGTTATTGGAGGCGGCGATCGTCGATGAGCCGCCCGGAATCACTTGGAGCTGCGGGTCAGCCATGGTGCCGGTCAGCCCGGCGACCGCCGCCAGCGACGGGCCGTCGGCCCGAATCAACAACGATTGGGTCCCGCTCGTGCCGGCTCCGCCAGTGACAAAGCCGATGGTCAGAAGCTGGCCGGCGGCGAAATTGGAAAGGACGGAGATATTGCCCAGGCGACCGGGATTGGCCGTCGTCACAAAGGCCAGCGTGCCGGCGCTGCTCGTGACCGAGCCGGACGCATTGGTCACCGTGCAGGTGTAGGCCCCGCCGTTCGCCGTCGTCGCCCCGTTCACGACCAGGCGCGCGCTCGTGGCCCCCGCGATGGCGTTGCCATTGAGTTTCCACTGATAGCTGGGCGTCGGGGTGCCGGTGGCGGCCACCGTGAAGACAACCGTCGTGCCCAGGGTGACGCTTTGCCCCGCGGGCTGTCCGGTGATCGCCGGAGCGACCGCAAGCGAGGCCGTCACCGTCAGGGTCGCGCCGGCGCTCGTGGAGGAATTGCCGCCCGCCGAAGCCACGACGGCGTAGGAGCCGATGTCGGACGATTGGACGCTGGCGATCGTGTAGGTGGCGCTGGTGGCGCCGGAAATATTGACCCCGTTTTTCTGCCACTGGTACGTCGAGCCCGATGAGGCGGCGGCGGTGAAGGTCACCGAGCTGCCCGCGGAGGCCGAGGTGTTCTGGGGCTGCACCGTGAAGGTGGGGGCCCCGCCCGACACGTTGACCACGAAATTGTAGGTGCCCGAGGCGAGGCCGCCCAAGCCGCCGTATTCAAAGGCCTGGAGGGTGATGGTGTAACTGCCCGCCACCGTGGGCGTGCCCCCGAGGACCGGCGTCGTCGAGCTATCGCCGCCGACCGAGTCGCCATAGCTGTCCATCGAGCCCGGCGTCGTGGCGTCGAGGGTGCCCCCGCTGCCGGTGAGCGTCGCGGCCGGACCGCCTTCGACCGCGGTGATGGTCATGCCGGGCGGAATCGTGCCGCCGATCATCCAAGAGCCGATCGTCTGCGTGGGCACGACGGTGAATCCAACTTGGCTGAAGTTGGCTCCGATCGTCGCGCTGACCGGACTGGTGGCGGTGGCCGAAAGGACATAGGCGGTGGCCCCGGCCAGCGTTTGCATGGCGCCGAGGGAGGCGATCGCGGCGACCGCGCCCTTGAGCACGGTGCCGATCGGAGAATCGACGACGAAATCGTCGGTGACCTCAACGAGGCGGGCGACCGGCGCGCGCTGGAGCACGGTCACCAGCAGCGCGGCGGGAAGATTGAACCAGCGGGTGGAGCGGCGGAGGCGGAGGAATAATTTCATGGGAGGCGGGCAGGAAACGAGGAGGGAATGGGCCCGGACCGGGAAGAGGAGACGGTCAGGATGCCCGCAAGATCAGCCCGCGCCGGCGCCGGCGAAAGCACGTTATGGTAACTGGGTTGTTACAGT